>Ga0302293_10000677_pt1 | contig 17628 bp, 16 predicted proteins | sample III_Fen_N2_2_FD_198758 | JGI IMG/M metagenome (GOLD analysis project Ga0302293, IMG submission 198758) | Peat permafrost microbial communities from Stordalen Mire near Abisko, Sweden - III_Fen_N2_2 | ecosystem: Environmental > Terrestrial > Soil > Wetlands > Permafrost | place: Sweden: Abisko...
TAACCATCCACCGAGTCCCGTTAATCGAGTATCCGGCACAATCGTTTTCCGTTGGAGACGCCTCACTTCCGATTTCAAGTCAATTCCGCACTTCTTACACGCAAATGTGCGCGGTGGATTGACAAAGAAACAAGACGGACATTTGATCGGGCTTGCATAAGTCGTATCTTGAGGCAAATTTACTCTGCCCCCGCAACCCCTGCAGTAAAGTACATTGTCTTTGTTTTCTGAACCGCAAGATGTACAGCGAATCATAAATTCCTCCTATGTTCTTTTATTGAGTAATAGCACATTTTGCATAGATCTCATTTTGCCGGTCAGATCAGTAGGGGTGACTATGGTAGTATTGGAAACTTGTATGACATATGATCTCCTCCGGGTCTTCACTATAAAAATCAAATGAAACATTGCTTTCTAGCGTACCATATATATATATGTAGTGGGTTATGTCTTCGTCTCAACCGCATAAAAAAGCACCCCGCATGGGGTGCTCCTTTTGTTCTGGCGGAGAAGGAGGGATTCCGCGCAGTCGTCGCTTCACTAGACTGCTTTCCCCTCGTCGCAGGCTCCTCGGCAGATGCCGATCGGCCGTCCATAGGACGCCCATATTTTCGGCATCTGCCTTCACAGGGTTCGAATCCCTCTACTGTTCAACCATATAAAAAAAGCACCCCGCATGGGGTACTTTTTTTGTTCTGGCGGAGAAGGAGGGATTCGAACCCTCGTGCCGGTTACCCGACAAACGCATTTCGAGTGCGCCCCGTTATGACCACTTCGATACTTCTCCATATCCATTTATTCCTCGAAAAAGGGGACTAAACGCCTTTCGATTATAGAGGGTGGGGTGGGATGCGTCAAGTCATTCGGACAATCAATCATTCGGACAATCAGTGTCATTCGGACAATCAGTACAAGTCGGACGAAATAATCGGGAAGAGCGAAGAGATATTTGATTTGAGTTGCGAATATCAAGAATAAATGTTGCTCATTTGTCCGAAAAGCGATAAGATTATGCTTGGAAAATAATCTTTGTCTGGTGTAAAGGGGTTAGAATGAACGACGAACTCAAGGATATCGTTTACAGCGATCTATATAGGTTTACTGGCAACAATCGGCGTCATACCAAGGTTTTTCTAACATTCGTGCAGGAGTGGATGTCCAGCCCGGAATTTCGATATCTCAACTCATTTCGTCGTACCCAATATTACTTTTATCAAGTAGCCAACGGGGAGAAGAATCTGCGCTATTATATGAATTTGTTTGCTTTTCAATTCTATAACGTTGGATTGAACCGCAAATCGAGAAAATATCATTTTCAGATCCCCTATGAGACAAAGATCGGTAAAGGTTTATATATCGCACACTACGGGCGGATCATCATCCATCCGAAAGCTGTCATAGGTCATAACGTGAACATTTCAACGGGTACTGTCATCGGCACGCAGTTCCGCGGAGCCAAGAAAGGCTCGCCCAATATTGGCAACTATGTCTGGATTGGCGCGAACGCGATTATTGTCGGAAATATTCGCGTCGGAAACAATGTTTTGATTGCTCCCGGTGCGTATGTGAATTTTGATGTTCCTGATAACTCAATTGTAATCGGGAACCCGGGTCTCATCCGGAGATCTTCCGGAGCCACACTCGGGTATATAAATAACACGATTTTATTTGATGAGTACAATGTTAGATCCGGGGAACCAGCCAGATGATTTCTGATGTAAGCGACTTCTTTTTGCCTTCCTCATTTTTTCTGAACAACCGCAGCAAACTTCTGGAACGTCTTCCTGAAATTGCCCTTGCTGTTGTTTTTGCAGGGAAAGCGGTCAGTATGTCGGAGGATTCGGAATACCGTTTTTTTGCGAATCGCAATTTCTATTATCTGACGGGCATTGAACAGGAAGAATCCGTTCTCGTGATGTATAAGAATAAGAATTCCGTGCGGACGGTTCTTTTTGTGCAGCCGGAAGATGAACTCAAAGAACGGTGGAACGGGAAGCGCATCCGTATGGCGGTCGCTCAGGATCGCTCCGGCATCCGGGACGTTTATTATCTGCCGGCGATGGATGACTTTCTGCAGCCTTTTTTATCTGATGATGCACTGCCGGTCGCTTTGGAAGAGAATTTGAAGCACGGGCCGGGAAAAGCTTTTGAGAAAGCAATTCTGTCTTTGCATAAGGAAAGAGAAATCATTTCGATCGGACCGGTTCTTGCCCGGCTTCGCATGGTAAAAGAAGCCTGTGAAGTGGATATGATCCGAAAGGCGATTGCACTCACAGACGAAGCGATACGCGAAATGGCAGCTTTCGTCCGCCCGGATGTTACGGAACTTACACTATATAGTTCGTTTGACTTTGCACTTGCCCGCAGAGGCTGTCTTGTACCGGCGTTTCCATCGATTATTGCAGCCGGAAAGAACGCGCTTTATCTGCATCATATGAATCCGACCGGTAAAGCGATGGCGGGCGAGTTAATCCAGATCGACGTAGGCGGAAGAGTTGCCGGTCTTTGCGCGGATATTTCACGCGTGTTTCCTGCCGATGGTTCGTTCTCCGAAAGACAGAGGACACTGTACGCTGCCGTTCGGGCCTGTCAAAACACGGCTTTCTCGGTCATTCGTCCCGGATGTTATTTAGCCGATCTAAATAATGAAGTGAGAAATACTGCAAAGGAGGCGCTGGAATCCATGGGCGTCCTACCTGCCGATCAACCCGCGGAGGCAGATGTTACCACATATTACTGGCACAATGTGTCGCATCATCTGGGTCATGATGTTCACGACTTATGTATCCGGGAAGCTGCGTTCGAACCGGGTATGGTGCTTACGGTTGAACCCGGTATATATATTCCGGAATGGGGAATCGGATTCCGGATCGAAGACATGGTACTTGTGACAGAAGGCGGCTGCGAGATCCTTTCACAATCTATTCCGAGAGAATGGAATGAAATCTGTGATCTGACGGCCTGTCAGGAAGAGGAATCCCGTTGTTAAGCGCATCTGAAGTCATTCCATGGGTGTTGTTTGTTCTTCTGTGTCTGGTTTTTTTAGCCGGCTGCGGGTTTTTTGTGCTGTATTTTCTGGCGAGGAAGGCGTTTCATATCATCTTTGACCGCCCGCAGCCGCTTCCCGCGTATGACAGATCCCCAACGGAGATTAATCAGGATACAATATACGGGCGCGGGCAGAACTGGTTTTACTCAAACCGACTGGATTTTGAAGACGTGAAAATGACTTCCTATGACGGGCTCTCGCTGGCTGCCTATTATCTTCCTGCAAAAGAAGCCGATACGAAACGTCTTGTGATCCTGATTCATGGTTGGAAGGATGTCCCTGCGAATATGGCGGCCTTTGCGCAAATGTATCTTGAAAAAATGGATTGCCACATTCTCATCGTCCACATGCGGACTCACGGGATGAGTGAAGGCAGATATATAGGCTATGGTCTATCTGAAAGCCAGGACATTCTCATGTGGACAGCTTTGATGGAGGAACGTCTGCCCGGCCCGCTGAACACCATCTACCACGGATTCTCCATGGGTGCCGCAACGGCGCTGATTGCCGCAGGCAGCCGGCGGTTGCCGCGCTCTGTCGTCGGCCTGATCGCCGACAGTCCGTATGACAGTTTTGAGAACCTGGTCGGCCATCTTATCCGGAAACGGTACCGGTTTGCACCGCGTATTTTTCTCCGCCTGATCAGCCATTTTTCAACGATGTATATCGGTTATACCATGCGGCAGATTTCACCGGCTGCATTGGCGAAACAGATTGAAGTTCCTGTTCTGCTGATTCATGGGACAGCGGACACGTTTATTCCGCCGCATATGAGTGAAGTGATTTATAACCGGCTCCAGTCTCCCAAAAGAATTTTCCTTGTCCAGGATGCGGAACACGTAATGTCATATGATATTGCTCCTTCATCTTATTCAGCCGAAGTGGATCAGTTCTTGCAGTATTGCGGTATTGTATAGTTATTTCCATCGGGTTTTCCGCTTGCATTGTTTTTGTATCTGCGATATGATTCTATCTGTTCATACATGGGGAGCTGGTTCCATTGTACCGGCTGAGAGGATACGAACCTAAGGCGTATCGACCCGATAAACCTGAACCGGATAATGCCGGCGGAGGGATCATAGCGGAAGCAGCGCTTCTCCTTGTTCATCTGTCGGACATAAAAGGAGGAGCTTTTTTTATGTCTGAGAATCGTTTCATTTCTACCAACCGGGAAAAAATCATGGCTGTCGCATCGGGCGGAATCTGCCTGGCGCTTGCCGAAGTTCTGTCACTTCTGAAACTGTTCGAGATGCCCCAGGGAGGCGCTGTAACGCTTGCGTCTATGCTGCCCATTATCCTGTATGGATTGTGCTTCGGGCCGGTCTGGGGGTTCGGTGTCGCATTTTTGTACAGTGTGCTTCAATTGGCGATCGGTGCGTACTTTCTATCACCTATGCAGGTTCTGCTCGATTACACGCTGGCTTTTTCGGCGCTCGGTCTGGCAAGTTTTTTCGCTGCAAAAGTGTCAACACGCATACAGGAATCCAATATTCTGAATCGTCTGCGCCTGATTCCGCTTTGGAAGATTCTGCTTGCTGCCTTGGTTGCTTTGTCGGGAAGACTGCTGTTTTCGTTTATATCCGGTATCGTGTTTTACGGTTCCTATGCTCCTGCCGGACAGGCCGTATGGATTTATTCACTTTTGTATAACGGGACCTACCTGATTCCGGAAGCCGGCATCACGGTGATTGCACTGTTCGCACTTCTGGCCACACTGAATATCCATACAAGGGAAGAGCCTTTGCCGGAAAACATGTCACTGATTGACTGGCTTCTGACGTTTGCCGTTTCCGTTGTACCGGTATTCGGTCAGATCTTTCTTCTTGTCTGGGCCTTTGACGTCAAAACGAAACAGGCAAAGAAAACCTGGGCGCAGTGCGTACTTATTGTGTTGGCTCTTTTATTCCTTATATGGCTTATCGTGTCCGTTGTTCACCAGCATCCGGTGACCTTCAAATTCAACTGATTTGAACCGCTGAAATAAATGAAAAACCTGAATATTGGCACGATGACCCGACCGATCCTCAGGGATATGGCCGGGTCATCCCTTTTCGGCTCCTTTTCGTGCAAATGCACAGAAAAAAAGCTTCACAATGGGTAGCTTGCAAGGCTGATTTTGTGCTATCATACTAGGCAAACATTTGAAAATGCGAGAGCGAAAAACGGAGGTTTTCATCTATGGCAATGATTTTTACGGATGAGTCCCGCACCTTCAGCGAATACCTGTTGGTACCGAATCTGACCACTGCGGAAAACACACCGGAAAACGTTGATCTTTCGACCCCCATCGTCCGTTACAGGAAAGGGAAGGAAGAACCGGCACTTAAGATCAATGTACCGCTCGTATCTGCAGTCATGCAGTCCGTGTCCGATTCCGGAATGGCGATTGCACTTGCCAGGTATGGTGGTCTTTCCTTTGTTTTCCAATCACAGCCGATCGCAGAACAATGCGAAATGATCCGGAAAGTGAAGAAATACAAAGCGGGCGTGGTGATTTCCGATTCGAACCTGATGCCGCATGCAACACTGGCAGACGTACTTGACCTGAGAGAACGGATGGGACACCAGACGGCGGCTGTTACAGAAGACGGATCACCGACCGGCAAATTGCTGGGCCTGATTACATCACGTGACTATCGTGTAAGCCGTATGGATCCGGGAACCTGCGTTACTGAATTTATGACCCCTTTTGAGCATTTGGTTTTTGCCAGAGAAGGAACGACGCTGAAGGAAGCCAATGACATCATCTGGGAGCATAAAGTGAATCAGCTTCCCGTTGTTGACGAACAGAACCATCTCGTCGGTCTGGTTTTCCGTAAAGACTATGAATCACATAAAGAGAATCCCAACGAATTACTCGATACCAATAAGAGCCTCATCGTAGGCGCAGGCATCAATACACGTGACTACAAAGAGCGTGTTCCTGCACTTGTTGCAGCCGGAGCCGATGTGCTCTGCCTGGATTCTTCGGACGGGTTCTCCGAGTGGCAGAGAGATACGCTTGTATGGATTAAGAATTATGACCCGGAAATTCTCGTCGGAGCAGGAAATGTTGTTGATGCCGAAGGATTCCAATATCTTGCGGATGCCGGAGCGGATTTTATAAAGGTCGGTATCGGCGGAGGTTCCATTTGTATCACACGTGAACAGAAGGGCATCGGCTGCGGACAGGCTTCGGCAGTGCTTGCAGTCGCCAAAGCCCGGAACGAATATTTTGCCAAAACCGGTGTCTATATCCCGATCTGTTCGGATGGCGGTATTGTTCTTGATTATCACATAACGCTCGCACTGGCCATGGGCGCGGATTTCATTATGCTCGGCCGGTATTTTGCGAGATTCGATGAGAGTCCTACACGTAAGATGCTTGTCGGAGGCAATTATGTAAAGGAATACTGGGGAGAGGGCTCGAACCGTGCACGGAACTGGCAGCGTTACGATGACGGCGGAACCGGAGGGAAGATGGCTTTTGAAGAAGGCGTGGATTCCTATGTACCTTATGCAGGCAAGCTCAAAGACAATGTTGACACATCTATGGCGAAAGTCAAGGCGACCATGTGTTCCTGCGGATCCTCCACAATTGAGGAACTGCAGACAAAGGCGCGTCTTGTTGTCGTATCCTCTACATCCATTATTGAAAGCGGAGCTCACGACGTTATTCAAAAGGAAAGCGACAGACCTCGCTGATCAGATCTCGTGAATATTGACAATTTGCAGACAATAGCATATGACATATACGAAAAGATTCAAAGGGTAGAAAAGGAGCCAAACATGGTAGAACTTGAAAAGAATGCATTTACCGTAGAAGGACTGAAGAGATTACAGGATGAACTGGCCGAGAGAAAGACAATGAAGTCAGCTGAGATTTCCGAAAGACTGAAAGAAGCCAGAGCACAAGGTGATCTCTCAGAAAATTCCGAATACGATGATGCAAAAGAAGCACAGGCCAAAAATGAAACGCGCATCATGGAACTTGAGGACATTCTCAAGAATGCCCGTGTCATTGATGAAGATGAAATCAGCAAGACGAAAGTTTCTCTGGGTTCACTCGTTACTCTTCGTGATGAAGAGACAAAGGATGAAGCTGACTACAGTCTTGTCAATGCCAGTGAGGGCGACATTTTCATGAACCGCATTTCCACCGAGTCTCCTGTCGGACAGTCGATTCTCGGGAAGAAGAAGGGACAGATTGTTGAAGTGTCTACACCTATGGGTACACTGAAATACAAAATCGTAAAGATCGGCAAGCCTATCTGATGAATTTTGTGGTTCCATTGGGATAGAAAGGACTTCTAAACATATATGCAGGATATTATTGACCCAAATATCGGTAATCCGGCACCTACGGAACAGGATATGCAGGAGCAGATGCGGTTTCGACTGAGCAAACTGCAGGAACTGTCATTAGCCGGCAAGGATCCTTTTCAGGAAGTTGTCTACGATGTTTCCTGTCATTCTACGGATATTACGGAGAATTTCGAGGAGATGGAGGGGAAAGAAGTCCGCGTCGCAGGACGACTTCTTTCACGCCGCGGCATGGGGAAAGTCAGCTTTTGCGACCTGTACGACCGGACCGGGCACATTCAGCTTTTTACAAAGATCGATGAAGTAGGTCCCGACGCGTATGCACTTTGGCAGAAGCTGGATATCGGCGATATTGTGGGTATTCGCGGAACTGCTTTTCGCACACAAAAAGGCGAAATATCAATCCGCACGCATGAATATACATTGCTGGCGAAGGCGCTGCGCCCTCTGCCGGATAAGTTTCACGGACTGAAGGATACGGAAATGCGCTATCGTCAGCGCTATGTCGACCTGATTATCAATCCGGAAGTCCGCGATACATTTGAGAAGAGATCCGCAGTCATCCGTGAAATCAGACGGTATATGGATGCGCTTGACTTTATCGAAGTTGAGACGCCGATTTTGAATTCGATTCCCGGCGGAGCAACGGCTCGTCCGTTTATTACGCACCATAATGCTCTCGATATGGACATGTATCTTCGTATTGCACCTGAACTGTATCTGAAGCGTCTGATCGTCGGAGGATTTGAGAGAGTGTATGAGTTGGGACGTCTGTTCCGCAATGAAGGCATGTCGATGAAGCACAATCCTGAATTCACAACGATTGAAATGTATCAGGCGTATACCGATCTCAGAGGCATGATGGAACTTGCCGAAAACCTATTAAGCGATGTGTCCTTCAAAGTTCTGGGAACCACCGAACTTACCTATCAGGGCACACCCATCAGCCTGAAGCCGCCCTTCGCGCGCATGACAATGACAGAAGCGGTTCTACGCTATTCCGGCGTTGATTTCAATGAAATAACTTCGGATGAACAGGCACGTTTAGCCGCTGCAAAGAAGGACATCGAGCCGGCCGCAACTTTCCGCAGGGGAGAAATACTGAATCTTTTCTTCGAGGTATTCTGCGAAGAAGAGTTGATTCAGCCGACTTTCATCACCGAATATCCGATTGAAATTTCTCCGCTTACGAAGAAGACACCCGGAAACCCCATGATGACGGAGCGGTTTGAGCTATTTATCGGCGGTCGGGAGTATGCTAACGCCTATTCGGAACTTAATGATCCGATCGATCAGCGGGAACGTTTCGCAGATCAGAATAAAAAAAGAGAAGCCGGAGATGATGAAGCAAACTTCACTGATGAAGATTTCTGTTTGTCTCTTGAATATGGCATGCCTCCCACGGGCGGTATGGGCATCGGGATCGACCGTTTTGTCATGCTTGTTACAGACCGGGCATCCATACGGGATGTTTTACTTTTCCCTACGATGAAGCCAATTGTCTGACAGACTTCAAGGAGAAACGATGGATAAGCATTCTGATCATACTGCTTCAAAAGAAGATGAGCTGCGTTCCGCGGTCCAGAATCAGGTGCCTGATACCGAACCGACAGAGCAGGAAAGAGAGTCGGAACGTACTGAGGCACTTACGGTTCTCGGTCTCGATTCGACAGCAAATGCATATGTCATCGACAATCGTTTCTGGCAGCTTACAAAAAGATACCGCATGGAAAAGAACACGGAGAAGCTGAACGAAATCACAAAAGCTTATGATATAGCTTCCGGACGGGCAGAAGAAAAGAAGGCGGAAGATACTCTGCAGCAGACATCAAGAAAGATTTTCGGCAAAACGGCTGCGCAATGGAAAGTGCATTTTTACTACTCGTGGTGGAAATATCTGGCCGTAATTTTTACTATAATACTAGCGATATTTCTTGGCCGACAGATATTTTTCGGGAAAACGTATGAAATTAAAATTGTCTCTCTCGGACATTTGACCATGGACAGCACGTTTATAGACGGATATGTCCGCAAAGAATTCGATTACAAAAATCCGTTTATTACATATGCTGACTTGATCGTTGATGAGTCCGACAATCAGACGACTGCAACATTGTACGGGCCGGCATCTGCATCGGCATTTCTTTCCATTAATCCTGACGTACTTGTTTTTGATGCAAGAACCATGCCCTATTATCTGCCATATATGCTTCCGCTGGACAGCTATTACGAGACCCTGAAAGACACAGTCCCGCAGGCGCTCCTGGATAAGATTACGCCGATAACGATGAGTATGACCGATTATTATGCGCTTGCGGCTAAACTGCAGACGGACGATACGGTGTCCTCAGCATCAACGCCGTCGGATGAAGATTCTGTGAAGCACATATACGGGTTCGAGATAAATGACCCTGATCTGATCCGGGCATTGGGATATACGAACCTATGGTCAAAAGATAAACCATCCCTTGTATTTACAATCTGTTCGACATCCAAGCACATCATCCGTGCAGAGGATTTCATTACTTCGATTTTGAGTAATCAGGCCAAGATCGTCAGTGATTACGACGCTAAAACCGGCACGTCAAAATAGCGGGGAAAATGCCTGCTCAGTTTTTTATACAGGAGTTCCGGTCATTTTCGCAGCATCAAACAGTGAGAGGATTTCCTCTTGCGTTAAAGACCGGATTTCCCCGGACGCAGGTCCGTGCAAGAGCGTTATTCCGCCAACGCTTTCCCGGTGAAGAGCGGTTACGCTGCGTGATACTGCCGCCAACATTCTTTTGACTTGATGCGTCTTGCCTTCCGTAATCGTAATGCGGCAAGTGCTGCCGGAAAGCAGTTCAAGTACAGCCGGAGCCAGTTTCTCGATTTCACCGGGATTTTCCGACAGTGTCATTCCGGAGGCAAAGAGCCGGCGTACATCATCTGTTAGCGGATCCCCATCATATGTGACCAAATAGGTTTTTTCTATATGCCATTTCGGACTTGTCAGCCGGTGAGACAACGTCCCGTTATTCGTCAGAAGTAAAAGGCCTGTCGTGTGGTAGTCCAGTCGGCCGACCGGCGTCAGTCCCTTGAACAGCAGTTCCTGAGGCAGCAGATCGGCAATGGTCGGCAGTCTTTTGTCTTCGAGAGCCGTAAGATAACCGGACGGTTTATGCAGACAGACATAAAGATATCTCGAGGATTGAACCGGTGATCCGTCCAGCTGAATTTCCGGTTTCTGCACTTCTTCCACCGAAAATGAGGGATCGACAATAACAACGCCGTGAAGACTCACGCGTCCGCTGCGAATCAGTTCCCTGATCTGCGATCTGGTTCCATATCCTGAATTTGCAAGCAGTCGATCCATTCTCATGAGGGTATTATAGCAAATTTCAGAACAGATGCGCCGTCTGAAATGAAGTGTGGTATAATGAAAATGTAAATACGGACAACAATATGCGAGAACCTTTATTGAACTCAATTTCGGGGAACAATCAGTTTTTTGAGGGTATCACAGAGTCATTTTTATAGCGCAAATCGACGAACTGTTCGGATTCTTTTCCGGTGGTTTATGAGTTTGTGATTCGAGGGGTATATATGGCGGCTAGTATTATTAACATTGAAGACGGGATGCCGAGAGTAGACGGTGCGATGAAGAAGCTCAAGCTTGAGCTGAATACGATGCGCCGTATAGGCATCAATCAGGTCAAAGTGATTCATGGATACGGTTCTTCCGGATGCGGAGGATCGCTTAAATCCGCGACACATGAGTGTCTTCGTGTTATGAAGAGCGAAGGCAGAATTAAGGCTTTCTGCCCCGGCGAACAATTCGGTCCCTTCGAGAAGACAGGGCGTACTTTTTTAGAATCCTGTCCGGCTTTCCGCAATGATCCCGATTGGGCCAGAGCGAATGACGGCGTAACTGTTGTTGTCCTCAGATAAGCATTATCCCTTTGGATGAATGTTGCAGCTCTCCGCAAATCATGGCGGAGGGCTTTTTTTGACGGATTTTTGCTGTTTTGGCTCATTTAACATGAAACTTACGTGAACATAACATCACCTAACCTTGGACTAATATGCGTATAAGGTTTGATTGGTATGCTGAAGTTACAAATGAAGTGGAGGAATAAGAAATGAATAGAAAAATTAAGACTCTCATTGCGGCTTTGTTATCTTCAGTGATGATTTTTGGAGTGACGGCATGCGGTGAAGTTGCGGTGACGACCACTACGGCAGCAACTTCCAGTACGGCAGGCTCTTCAAAAGAAGACACAGCAAGCACAACGGCAGCTGTAAAGCTGAGCGGCGACTTAACCCTTACAGGATCCACATCCATGGCTGACGTTGCTACGGCATTAGCTGAGGCTTTTATGACAGCAAATCCTGATGTGACAGTATCTGTAGGCGGCAACGGTTCCGGTGAAGGACCGACTGCGGTAAATGACGGAACAGCACAGATTGGTATGCTTTCAAGAGGACTGAAAGATTCGGAGACACCGGCTTCCTACGATAAGTACATCATCGGGTATGATGGAATTGCCGTTATTGTGAATTCGGCATCCGGAGTAACAGCTCTGACTTCCGATCAGATCACAAAAATATTCATGGGCGAAATAACGAACTTTAAAGATGTGGGCGGGAAAGATATGGCTATTCAGGTTATTGGGCGCGAAGCCGCTTCCGGTACCCGAAGTGCTTTTGAGGAACTGATGAAAGTGACGGCGCCGGCCTACGCTGAAGAACAGAACTCCACAGGAAACGTAAAACAATCTGTCTCTTCCAATCCTAACGCGATCGGGTATGTATCCCTTTCTTCCGTCGACGCAACGATTGTCGCTGTGCAGCTTGACGGAGTCACACCATCGGAAGATACGGTTAAGTCACAGGCCTATACTCTCCAGCGTCCCTTTGTCATGATCACAAAGGCAGGAACAACGGATGACCTTACCCTTGCTTTTATGAACTTTGTATTCAGTGATGCAGGGATGAAGATTGTATTGGACGACGGAGTCGTTCCGAATCCGGGTAAAGCTTAATTATTAAGGATAGTGGGGTAATAACCTTGGAGACTGAAAAGATAAACGTTCTCCGGGGGGAAAACAAAGCCAGACGCACAGGGTTGCGTCTGGCTGGTTGTCTTTTCGGAGTTTTTGCGATCCTGTCCCTATTCCTGCCTTTTTCCTATTTTCTATTCGATAACTTTTCGATACGGTTGTCCGGTTTTCAATTGCTGACTTCAAATATACGGCTTAGTGATAGCATTCTCGTTACAATTCCGCTCGGAATGCGCATTTGTTTGGTGATCTCTTTTGCCGCTTTGGCTGCCGGAGTCATTCTTATTCTTGCCCGCAAATATATCTTTGCGTGCACAGCTTTCCTTGCGGCTGTGCTTTGTACGGTTGCGGAGATCACTTTTATCCCGACGGTCACACAATTTGCAGCACATGCGGGGATATCAAAAGTGGGCGGCGGAATGCTGGATGGATGGACGGGCGTCTTTGTCCTTGCCCTTTGCGGAGCGATCGTTTCCCTGTCCGTTATGGGATTGGAAAAGGCGGCAGAAATGATTTTCAAGATTTCGGCATGCATTTGCATCGGAGCCGTTATCACCATCATTATTTATCTGTTTATCTATGGATCTCCTGCTATTTTCCAAATCGGACTCGGGAAGTTTCTGTTTGGGACGCAGTGGGCGCCGACGGCGGCTGATCCGCAATTTGGTATTCTCTATATGATATTGGCGTCACTGATCGGATGCGTCGGAGCAATCGTCATCGGAGTGCCGATTGGGCTGTTGACGGCTATTTTTCTGGCGGAAATCGCTCCCCGATGGATGAGGAATATTGTCCGGCCATCGGTTGAGCTTCTTGCCGGAATTCCATCGGTCATTTACGGGTTTTGGGGCATGAAGGTCCTGGTACCGCAAATACGGACAACATTTACAAGGCTTGGGTATAACACAACGGGAACCGGACTTATGGCCGTGATTTTGATCCTTTCCATTATGATTCTTCCGACGATTATCAGTGTGGCCGAATCCTCTTTGAAAAGTGTTCCGGCTTCTTATACCGAGGCCTCTCTCGCATTGGGAAACACGAAGATCTCAACGATTTTTGCCGTTCAGGTACCAGCAGCGAGGTCCGGGATTCTTGCCGCGATTATTCTGGGAGTCGGAAGGGCCATAGGCGAAACGATGGCGGTCATTATGGTAGCGGGGAATATCGTACAGCTTCCTTCACTTTTCTCGTCGGTTCGTCCCATGACGGCCGGTATTGCTTTCGAAATGGGATATGCAGCCGCAGGGCTTCACAGAGAGGCACTTTTCGGAATTGGTCTGGTTCTGTTCGTCTTCATCATGCTCGTGAATATTTCATTCACTTTTCTTTCAAAGAGAGGGGTGCAGATGAATGCGAAATAAGAAGAAAGACATCATTTTGGGAACATTCATCTGGTCGTCTGCAGCTGTGACGGTTGTTGTTCTGATGGGGATTCTTGGATATATCCTTTACAACGGGCTTCCTCACATGACATGGACATTTTTGTCAACGGTATATTCCGCCTCCAAGACGGGGAGCAAAGGCATTTTGCCCATGATCATTAACACGATCTATGTGATCATCGTCAGCCTTGTTTTGGGAACACCGATCGGGATTAGCAGCGCGATCTATTTGACACAGTACGCTAAGCAGGGCCGACTCGTAAGCATCATTCGATTCGCTACGGAAGTCCTGTCCGGAATTCCATCCATCCTGTTCGGGTTGTTTGGATATGCTGTATTTGTCGTATTGTTCCAGTTGAAGTTATCCATCATCTCAGGAAGTCTTACGATGATGATCTGCATTCTGCCAACGATTATCCGTACGACCGAGGAGGCGCTTCTCGCGGTTCCCGGAGCCTATAAAGAAGGTGCAATGGCAATTGGAGCCGGAAAACTGCGCGTTACGATGGGTATGATTCTTCCCTGCGCCATGTCGGGAGTCTTAACAGGAGTTATTCTTGCCATTGGACGCATCGTCGGAGAGACGGCAGCGCTTCTATTTACGGTGGGTGTTTCGGGAAATGCAATGCCGAAAGGGGGAAATATTTTTGATGCTCTTTTCGGACACATACTGGAGCAGGGCAATACGCTGGCGCTTCATCTGTATAATTCGGCCATGAACGGTAAAGATCCAATTTCTGTGCCCTTTGCAACGGCATCGGCGCTTTTAATATTAGTATTCCTTTTGAACCGTCTGGCGGGATTTCTTTCCAGACGTATGAAAAAATAAAACAGGAGATTGTATGAGCAACACAAAAGTAAGAATTGAAAATCTAAATTTGTTTTATGGTACGTTTCAAGCGCTGATCAACGTGAATCTTCAGATTCAGGAACGGGAAATCACAGCCTTTATCGGGCCGTCCGGGTGCGGAAAGTCGACTTGCATTAAAACGATCAACCGGATGAACGACTTGGTGGAAGACTGCCAAATAGACGGCAAAGTCATGATTGATAAGCAGGATATCTACACCAAAGACTGTGATGTCAATCTTCTTCGAAAGAGAGCCGGAATGGTTTTTCAGAAACCTAATCCCTTCCCCATGTCAATATATGATAATATTGCTTATGGGCCTCGTGTACATGGAGTCCGCAGCAAAGCGGAACTGGATGTTATTGTCGAACAGGCATTAACCAACGCAGCTCTTTGGGGCGAAGTAAAAGACCGTCTGAAGGGATCGGCAATGGGCATCTCCGGAGGTCAGCAGCAACGGCTGTGTATTGCCCGTGCACTGGCGGTGGAACCGGATATCCTTCTTTTGGACGAGCCGACTTCTGCGCTTGATCCGATTTCTACTCTCAAGGTGGAGGATCTGATGTTTGAGCTGAAGAAGAGGTATACGGTTGTGATCGTAACGCATAACATGCAGCAGGCAGTCCGCATTTCAGATAAGACAGCATTTTTCCTGATGGGAGAGGTTGTTGAATACGGATCCACGCTTACGCTCTTCAACTCTCCGCAGAATAAAAAGACGGAAGACTATGTAACAGGACGTTTTGGCTGATGTATTCAATCGGATGCTAAGAAAATACAAGGAGGCACACATGGCTGTCAGAGGTGAATTCGATAAGGAACTTGTGAATCTGCATGATCAGATTATTCGCATGGGAACAATGACACAGAACGCGATAGAAGATGCTGTTATGGCACTTGTTGAAATGGACGCAGAAAAGGCACGGAAAGTCATGGAACAGGATGACGTGATTGACGCGATGGAAAGAGAAATTGATCAGGCCTGCGTCGATCTGATCGCCCGTCAGCAGCCGGTAGCCAGAGATCTTCGCGATGCGATTTCAACGCTCAAACTCATCACCGATCTTGAGCGCATTGCCGATCATGCAAGTGATATTTCCGAAAAGGTTCTGATTCTGGAATCTTTTCACACGGACATTGTCATTCCTGCAGATTTGATCCGCATGTCGGATATGTCGCAGCTTATGATTCGCTCAGCGCTTGAATCCTATGTGACAAAGAATGAAGAGACCGCCGCCAAGGTCGTCCACATGGACGATAAAGTGGATGAGCTGTATGATAAGGTTAAGGACTATCTTGTGAAAAGAATGCGGCAGGAACCGGAGAGTATTGAACTTCTCACGGAGATTCTTCTGATCAGTAAGTATTTTGAGCGGATTTCCGATCATGCGCAAAATGTTGCCGAGTGGGTTCTTTTCTATATTCGCGGCAGGAGGCCGGATCAGGTATGAGCGATAAGCCATGGATCGTTCTTGTAGAGGACGACGCTGTTATTGCTGAATTGATCGAATACAATCTCACATGTGAAGGTTTCCTTATGAAAAGCTTCCGTAACGGTGCGAGCATGTTCGATGCCCTTCCGGAGACAGATGACATTTGTCTTTTTATTCTTGATATTATGCTTCCGGGGATGGACGGATTTGAAATCTGCAGAAAATTACGCGCGAGCGGATCTTTTGCACTGGTTCCGATCATCATGCTGACGGCGAGAGGCACGGAAAGTGATAAGGTGAAGGGTCTTGAGGCGGGGGCGGATGATTATATAACCAAACCCTTCGGCATCAGGGAATTCCTTGCACGTGTTCAAGCGCATATAAGGAGATACAATACTGCCAGAGATTTGAAAATGCCGGGGATACCCGGGATACCTGCTGCGGATTCCCCGTTGTATGAGAATACTGTGTCAGGGACCGCCCTTGTAAAAACCGCGTCCGAACTATCGGGACGTGCAGCACAGAGCGCAGGCAAACTGGAATATGCAGGAATCGTATTGGACGATATTCGTCACAGGGTATATTCGGATAATCGTGAAGTTGAGATGACGAACCGTGAATACGAGCTTCTCAAGTTTCTAATGAACAATCGCGGCATTGCCTACTCAAGAGATGATCTTCTGAATCATGTCTGGGGCTACGAATATTCCGGAGAAACACGTACAGTGGATGTCCATATTCGTCAGCTTCGACGTAAGATAGAGAAGGATGATGCAAACCCGGTCATTATAGAGACGGTCCGCGGAAGAGGATATCGTTTCTGCGAAGAATAATCTCTCCTAAGAGGTAATGAATGCTCAGAAGAATGCAGATCTTTCTGGTAATTATTGTGCTCTTGTCGATTTCGACAACGGGCATTTTTTGCATTTATTTTCTTGGACAGTATTCCGACCGGATGAACGTTCAGATGCTGGCGTCTGCCAGCGAACTCTATTACCATGAACTTTCGGCTGGACAGACATATGAACAGGCCAGCGCGGCCTGCCAGACGGTTTTTGCGGACGAGTCGATGAAACTGCGTATCACGGTCATTGATGCGGATGGTGTGGTTCTCTATGATAACCAGCAGAACGCCGCCACCATGGTGAATCATGCGGGCCGGAAAGAAATAAAAGACGCATTTGCAACGAAAGGAACTGCGACACAAAAACGGCACAGCGCGACGCTTAATATGGACATGCTTTATTTGGCAAGGTACTATCCTGATCTCAACGAAGTTATCCGGTCATCTGTTCCCCTGGAAATTTATCAGAAGGGCATACAGCAGATGCAATATGCTTTTGCAGGAGTTATGTCAGCGTCTCTTCTGCTTTTGGGAGCACTCGGTTATTTCTATTCCCGCAGACTCGTACGGCCTCTTTTCGAATTGCGGAGTGCAACCGAATCCATGGCCGCATCGAATTACTCCGTTCGTGTACAGACAAACAGCAGCGATGAAATCGGCGCTTTATCCAAGGCTTTTAACAGCATGGCGGATCAACTGGAAAAAGAAGTCCGTGACCTGGAA
>Ga0302293_10000678_pt1 | contig 17591 bp, 16 predicted proteins | sample III_Fen_N2_2_FD_198758 | JGI IMG/M metagenome (GOLD analysis project Ga0302293, IMG submission 198758) | Peat permafrost microbial communities from Stordalen Mire near Abisko, Sweden - III_Fen_N2_2 | ecosystem: Environmental > Terrestrial > Soil > Wetlands > Permafrost | place: Sweden: Abisko...
ATTGACTCGCCAAAATTGGTCGCTCTTTCTGCCGGAAGCAAACATGTCAAACCAAAACCAGTTGCATCGAAACAAAAAGTTAATCCGAATTCCGGATCAAAGTCCAGGGTTAGCCAGAGTCCGGCAGTAAAACCAAAAGCAAGTCCTGAAGCGATAAAAAAATGGAAGGCAAAGGTTGCCGCACAAAAGGCGCTTGAGAAGAAGAAAAAACCGATAAAGAAAAAAACAACTTTAGCTAAAACCTAACTGCGATGAAACTTTTACAAGACATATTGGCTGGCATCGAATTGCTCGAAACAAGAGGTGATTTATCTGTTTCGGTTCAGCAAATTCAGTTCGATTCGCGGGAAGTGAAAGCTGGCGATTTGTTCGTCGCGGTTAAAGGTTCGCACACCGATGGACACCAGTTTATCGCGAAAGCTCTTGAAATGGGCGCTGTCGCTGTGGTTTGTGAAGAGGTGCCCGAAATTTTCCCTTCCGGAGTTGCTCTGGTGAAGATTTTAAATACGCAGCTAAATTTCGGGAAGATGGCCGCTGCGTTTTACGACTTTCCGTCGTCGAACCTGAAAGTAGTTGGTGTAACCGGAACCAACGGCAAAACGACCATTGCCAGTCTTTTATACAAAACCTTCACGCTGCTTGGCTATAAAGTCGGATTGATTTCGACCATTAAATATTACGTGGGCGAGGCTGAATTTCATGCCACACATACTACGCCTGACGCTTTACAGATTCAGGAACTGATGGCCCGAATGGTGGAAGCCGGATGTGAATATTGCTTCATGGAAGTAAGTTCTCATGCATTGGATCAGGACCGGGTCAGCGGTGTTGAGTTCGATGGCGGCATTTTCACCAATCTCACCCACGATCACCTCGATTACCATCTCACTTTTGCTGAATATCTGAAAGCGAAGAAGAAATTTTTCGATCAGTTGTCCGAAAAGGCTTTTGCCCTGACCAATACCGACGATAAAAACGGGTTGGTGATGCTACAAAATACCAGGGCTGCCAAGTACACGTATTCGTTACGGACGATGGCAAACTTTCATTGCAAAGTGCTTGAAAAACATTTCGATGGAATGCTCCTTAGCATTGATGAGCAGGAGGTTTGGACGCATTTTACCGGGATTTTCAATGCCAGTAACCTGATGGCAGTTATGGGAGCTACCATTCTTCTGGGAGTTGAACGTGATGATATTCTACGGATATTAAGTGAGTTGCGTCCGGTTTCGGGTCGTTTCGAAATTATTCGTTCTCCGGAAGGAAAATATGCGGTGGTTGATTATGCCCATACTCCTGATGCCATTAAAAATGTATTAGCTGGAATTACGGATATACGAAGCGGCAACGAACAGGTGATTACTGTGCTTGGCGCCGGAGGCGATCGCGATAAGACCAAACGTCCGGAGATGGCACAGGAAGCTGTGCGTCAAAGCGATAAGGTAATCCTGACCTCGGATAATCCACGCTCGGAAGAACCGGAACAAATTCTGGCCGACATGGAAGCCGGCATTGAAGCCCATCAGAAAAACAAGGTTTTATCGATCGTTAACCGTCGTGAAGCTATTAAAACAGCCTGCATGTTTGCCAAACCAGGCGATATTATTTTGGTTGCCGGGAAAGGCCATGAAGACTATCAGGAAATAAAAGGAGTGAAGTATCATTTTGACGACAAGGAAGTTATCAATGAAATATTCGGTAATAATTAAAAACGCCAGACTATGTTTTATCATTTGTATCAGTTTTTAAAAGATTGGGACGTTCCGGGTTTGGGAATGTTTCAATACATCTCTTTCCGCTCGGGTGCAGCTATTATTGTTTCGCTGCTCATTACCATCGGGTTTGGGAAAAAGCTGATTAAATTTTTACAGGTCAAACAAATTGGCGAGGAAGTTCGCGATTTGGGACTTGAAGGTCAGATGCAGAAAAAAGGAACGCCAACCATGGGAGGCCTCATTATTTTGGCTTCCATCATTATTCCTACGCTATTGTTTGCCAGACTCAATAACATCTATATCATTCTGATGCTTGTCACTACTGTTTGGCTTGGATTGATTGGATTTGCCGATGATTATATCAAGGTATTCCTGAAAGACAAACAGGGGCTGGCCGGAAAGTTCAAGATTTTGGGACAGGTTTCGTTGGGAATTGTTGTTGCCGCGACTTTGTACTTCTCTGATGATGTGGTGGTTCGTCAGCGGGTTGTTGACGCCAACGGAATGTATGTAAAAGAAATGGTGACCGACAGTATTACCGGACAGAGAAGGTTGCAGCATGTGACAAAGGCAGTCAAATCGACCAGAACGACTATCCCGTTCATGAAAAATCACGAGTTAAGTTATGGCACGTTCGTGGCTTTTATGGGCAAAAATGCCAGGAATTGGGGTTGGATTGTCTATGCCTTGGCCATTATTCTGATCATTACTGCAGTTTCGAATGCGGCAAACCTGACCGATGGAATAGATGGACTGGCGACCGGAACTTCGGCCATCAGCGGAGCCACGCTTGGAATTTTGGCGTATGTAAGTGGTAACGTCATTTATGCCGATTACCTGAACATCATGTATATCCCGAATCTGGGCGAGTTGACCGTGTTTATTTCAGCATTTATTGGGGCAACCGTCGGATTTCTGTGGTACAATTCATATCCGGCGCAGGTTTTCATGGGCGATACCGGAAGTTTGGCGCTTGGTGGCATTCTGGCCGTTTTCGCCATCATTATCCGGAAGGAAATCCTGATCCCGATTTTGTGCGGAATCTTCGTGATTGAAGATCTTTCAGTAGTTATTCAGGTAGCTTATTTTAAATATACCAAGCGAAAATATGGTGAAGGTCGCCGTGTTTTCCTGATGAGCCCGATCCATCATCATTTTCAGAAACAGGGAATTCCGGAACCAAAAATTGTTACCCGATTTTGGATTGTCGGTATCCTTCTGGCAGTATTGACCATTGTTACTTTGAAAATGAGGTAAAAAAGCCCCTTTCTAATTCCCCTTAAGGGGAAGGTTTTGGGAAACATATTGCTAACGTTAATGCCTGAAAGGCAAAATATAAATACCCCCGATTTTTAAGCCCCCTCTTTTGGAGGGGGTTTGGGGGAGGCAAATAGAAATAAAAATGAACAAACGAGTCGTCATATTAGGAGCCGCCGAAAGTGGAGTTGGTGCAGCCATCCTGGCCCGAAAACAGGGTTTTGATGTGTTTGTGTCCGACCTGGGCGTTATCAAGGAAAAATATCGGGACGAGTTGACTGAACGTCAGTTCGACTTTGAGGAAGGCCAACATTCCGAAGAAAAAATACTGAATGCTGACGTAGTCATTAAAAGTCCGGGAATTCCTGAAAAAGCTCCGATGATTAAGAAGCTTAAGGAAAAAGGCATTCCGGTGATTTCTGAAATCGAGTTTGCCGGAAGATATACTTCAGCAAAGAAGATTTGCATTACCGGAAGCAACGGGAAAACAACCACTACGTTGCTCCTGTACCATATACTTCAGAAGGCCGGGTTCAATGTTGGACTGGCCGGAAATGTGGGCCAAAGCATGGCCTGGCAGGTTGCCGAAAAGGATTTTGACTATTACGTGATTGAACTGAGCAGTTTTCAACTCGATGGAATTGTCGATTTTAAGGCCTATATCGCCATTTTGCTGAATATCACTCCCGATCATCTCGACCGATATGAATATAAAATGCAGAACTACATCGATTCGAAATTTCGAATCACCCAAAACCAGACTGCTGACGACCTTTTTATTTATTGTGCCGACGATCCGGTGGTAAACCTGGAAATGTCGAAACGGAAACTGGCAGCCCATTGCATTCCTTTTGGTTTGGGAATACCACCTGCCGAAGGAGCTGGGATTATTGATAACAACATGATTATTAACTGGAAACAAAATATTTTTACTATGTCAATTTTAGAAATTGCATTACAGGGAAGTCACAACACCTACAACTCAATGGCTGCAGGTATTTCAGGAATGGTAATCAATATCAGGAATGAAAAAATCCGTGAGAGCCTGGCCGACTTCAAAGGTGTCGAACATCGTCTTGAGCGTTTTTTGAAAGTTCATGGTATCGAATTCATTAACGATTCAAAAGCTACTAACATCAATTCTACCTGGTATGCACTTGAAAGTATGACACAGCCTACCGTCTGGATTGTTGGAGGCATTGATAAGGGAAACGATTATTCTCAATTATACGAGTTGGTAAAATCGAAGGTGAAAGCCATTGTTTGCCTGGGAATCGACAATTCAAAAATTCTGGATGCCTTTCGGAATATCGGAGTCGATATAGTTGAAACGCAGTCGATGGAAGATGCCGTTCGCTCATCCTATTATCTGGCCAAAAAAGGGGAGACTGTTCTGCTTTCGCCAGCCTGCGCCAGTTTCGATTTGTTCGAAAATTACGAAGATCGTGGTCATCAGTTTAAACAGGAAGTAAGAAAATTATAAAATGGCAGGAGCGCTGGCTAAGATATTTAAGGGAGACCGTACACTTTGGATTGTACTGATATTTTTATCATTGGTATCATTGGTAATTGTTTACAGTGCAACAGGTAAACTGGCGTATAGCAAGGCTAACGGGAATACCATTTATTACCTTGTCCGTCAGGTTATTTTTATCCTGACTGGCTTCGGAATCATGCTTATCCTGGTCAATATAGTTCCGGTTGTTATCTACTTCAAAATATCTCCGGTTTTGATTGTCATAACAATTGGTACCTTGATTTTAGCCATTATCCAGTTTTACTTGACCGGCAACATCAATAAAGAAACCTCACGATCGCTGGATATGTCCATTTTTAGCTTTCAACCGGCTGAACTGGCCAAAATATCGCTGATCATGTATGCTTCGCGGATGTTGTCGAAATCGCAGAAGACCGAAGAAGAACTTAAAAAGGCATTTTTCTGGGTGACAGGTGTTTCCGGAGTAGTTTGCGCCCTTATCTTTTTGAGTAATTTCTCAACAGCCGCTATGGTTTTTATTACCATTCTGATCCTGATGCTTATTGCCCGCATCTCGTTTAAATATATTTCGGCATTGGTTGGCGTTGGAGTTGTAATGTTGGTCATGTTGTATTTCACAGCCAATTTATTTCCGGATAGCGTTGGTCGTGTTCATACCGTCAAAAGCCGGATTGATGATTTTATTCACGGCGACAAAAAGGCTGTAGAAGGCACTACACAAGCCGATTATGCCCGCCTTGCCATTTTCGAAGGCGGTATGTTTGGAAAAGGTCCGGGAAACAGCGAGGTAAGTAACTATATGGAGGCGGGTTACAACGATTTTATCTATGCCATTTTTATCGAAGAATATGGTTTTGTAGGTGGTTTTTTTCTGGCCATGCTTTACCTGATATTACTATTTCGGGGTGTTATTATTGTCAGGCGATGCGATCGAACGTTTCCTGCATTTATGGTTACCGGGCTGGTTTTGCTGATGACCTTTCAGGCATTCATCAACATGGCCGTTTCGGTAGGGGCGGTTCCGGTTACCGGACAGCCATTGCCGTGGGTCAGCATGGGAGGTTCGTCAATGTTGTTTACCGCTGCATCGTTCGGAATCATTCTGGCGGTTAGTTCAAACAATCAAAAAAATAGAGCTGCAGCCGATGCGTTGGTTGTAGCCGATGTACCAAACGAAGATCAGGCTTTGTAAGATGAGAAAATTGAAAGTCATAGTGAGTGGAGGCGGAACCGGAGGACATATCTTCCCGGCCATTTCGATTGCCAACGAACTAAAGGAGCGGTTTCCTGAAACGGAAATTCTCTTTGTTGGCGCTCTTGGCAAAATGGAGATGGAGCGTGTACCTGCTGCCGGCTATCGCATTGTCGGTCTGCCAGTCATTGGGTTTCCACGCAAACCTTCCTTCCTGATGCTGACATTTTTCCTGAAGCTGATGAAAAGTATGCGCTTGGCAAAAAAGATAATTGCCGATTTCAAGCCCGATGTGGCTATTGGAGTCGGAGGTTTTGCCAGCGGACCGATTTTGAAGGCAGCCGTTCGTAAAGGTGTGCCTGCCATACTTCAGGAACAGAATTCGTATGCCGGCGTGACCAACAAGTTGCTGGCAGCCAAGGTCGATAAAATATGTGTGGCTTATCCAAATATGGAGCGGTATTTTCCGTCTGAAAAGATTGTGCTGACCGGAAATCCAATCCGCAAAAACCTGATCGAAGCAGTTATAAATAAAGACGAAGCTTTTATGTATTTTGAACTGAATGCTGAAAAACAGGTAGTGCTGATTATTGGCGGAAGTCTTGGTGCCCGTACCCTGAACGAAAGCGTGCTGGCAAATCTGGAGTTGATCCGCAAATCGGAAGCTCAGATTCTCTGGCAAACCGGCAGTTATTATTACAAGGAAATGCTGGAACGATTGGGCGAAAATTCCCCGGAAAACCTTCATACAATGGAGTTTGTGTCGAGAATGGATCTGGCTTATGCAGTTGCTGATGTGGTCATCTCGAGGGCAGGTGCCGGTACCATTTCGGAACTTTGTTTGTTGGGGAAACCGTCGGTGTTGGTTCCTTCACCCAACGTGGCCGAAGACCACCAGACCAAAAATGCCTTGTCTTTAGTTGATAATCAGGCCGCTTTGTTGATAAAAGATGCCGATTCGAAGGACAATTTATGGATAGAGACTTTTAACTTGCTGAACGATAAACCGAGGTTAAAAAGCCTCTCTGAAAACATACGAAAGTTAGGCCGGCCCAACGCGGCAAAAGAGATTGTGGATGTAATTCTGGAAGTAGCCTCTTTCCCGTTTCCCCAAAATGGGGGAATGCCTGGTGCATCGGGTTAAGGATGTAAAAAGCTCCGTTAGGAGCGGATTATATGGTGGCCTCGGATTTTAATCCGAGGGAAAAGAAAGAAAAGGAAAACCGTCCGCGGGATAAGGAAAAACAAGGCTTTGACATTCTTTCGAACGAAATGGAATTCGCCTTTAAAATGAATGAATAAGATGATTGTGAATAGATTAAAAATATAGAATGCTAAAATTTACCGACATAAAGCAAGTGTATTTCCTGGGAATCGGAGGGATTGGGATGAGCGACCGGACACGCTATTATGCAAGTCAGTGCATTTAAAAAATCTGTTTGACAGAATGAAGAAGGACAACAACATTGAAGTTGACAATATGAATATTTCAATACAAAAATATTCTATACTAGTTGATCGCATTGGCTCTACTTTGAAGCAGGCCAGAGAAAATGCTATTCATGCTGTTAATACCGAATTAGTTAAAGCTAATTGGGAAATTGGCCGACACATTGTAGAGTTTGAACAGGAAGGAAAAGAAAAAGCAGAATATGGGAGTGCTTTATTAGCAAATCTTGCAAAAGATTTGAAAAACAAATATGGCAATGGGTTTAGCAAAAGCAACATTTATTTATGCCGCCAGTTTTACCTAAAATACCCAACTTTCCAGACAGTGTCTGGAAAATTGAGCTGGAGTCATTACGCTGATTTGCTAACTATTTCTGACGATCTGGCAAGAAGTTTCTATGAGAAGCAAACGATAAATGAAAACTGGAGTTTCAGGGAAATGAAACGCCAAATTGGGTCTGCACTTTTTCAAAGATTGGCCTTGAGTAAAGATAAGAAGGGCGTTTTACAGCTCGCAGAAAAAGGTCAGGAAGTGTCAGCAGTAAAAGATGCGATAAAAGACCCTTACATTTTTGAGTTTCTTGATTTACCGAAAGATAGCTTAATTAAAGAACGTGGTCTTGAAAAAAAACTGGTCGACAATCTTCAGAAATTCTTACTCGAACTGGGTAAAGGTTTTTCTTTTGTAGCCCGGCAATTTAAGATCACTCTCGACAATGAGCATTATTTCATCGACTTGGTTTTCTATCACCGAATATTAAAATGTTTTGTGCTTGTTGATCTAAAAACAAGGAAGGTAAAGCATCAGGACATCGGACAAATGAACCTTTATTTGAACTACTTCAAAGATGAAGAAAACACCGAAGGTGATCATGAACCAATCGGAATTGTTATTGCGGCTGAAAAACACGAACTCTTGGTTAAATACGCAACTGGTGGACTTTCAAACAAGATTTTCGTTTCTAAATATCAACTTTATTTGCCCGACCAAAAAGTATTGGAAGAGAAGTTGAAAAAGATAATTGATAATGAATGAATTAATATAGAATGCTAAAATTTACCGACATAAAGCAAGTGTATTTCCTTGGAATCGGAGGAATTGGGATGAGCGCTCTGGCACGTTATTTTGCGAGTCAGGGCATCGCTGTTTCGGGATACGACCGTACCCAAACTGCACTTACAGCAGAGCTTGAAAACGAAGGGATTGCAGTACATTACAACGACGATCTGGCTCTGTTGCCCGCAACCCTGGATGTTTCCGATTCGCTGATCGTTTATACGCCTGCTATTCCATCTACTCATCAGGAATTAAATACGTTGATCGAACGCGGATTTAATCTTCATAAACGGGCCGAAGTATTGGGGATTATTTGCAACAGCCGCCGCACCATTGCTGTGGCCGGAACTCATGGAAAAACTTCGGTATCGACCATGACGGCTCATATTCTGAAATCGTCGGCAATTGGATGTGCCGCTTTTATGGGCGGAATCTCAAAAAATTATCAAACCAACCTGTTACTCGACACAACCGGTAGCGAATGGATTGTGGCCGAAGCCGACGAGTTCGACCGTTCGTTCTTGCACCTTCATCCCGAATTGGCTGTAATTACCGCGATGGACGCCGATCATCTGGATATTTACGGCACACACGAAAAGGTGATTGAAAGTTTCCAATTATTTGCCAGTCAGATTAAAGAGGGTGGGGCTTTGGTAATGAAAAAAGGCCTTCCGGTAGGATCAGGTCCTTCAGCCAAATACAAAACCTATTCGTATTCCATTATCGAAACGGCTGATTTCTTTGCCGAAAACATCGAACTGAAGGATGGATTTTATCAGTTCGATCTGAAAACTCCTGAATTCAGGATTGAAAAACTGGTATTGAATTATCCCGGACTGCTGAACGTTGAAAACTCGGTAGCTGCTTCGGCAGTTGCGCTTTTGGCCGGCGCTAAGCCTGATGATATCCGCAGGGCGCTTGCAACCTATTCCGGAGTTAAACGGCGGTTCGATATTCATTTAAATAACGAAACTTTTGTGCTGATTGACGATTATGCGCACCACCCCGAAGAGCTTCGGGCAACCATTCAATCGGTTCGCGATATGTACCGTGGCCGGACGATAACCGGCGTATTTCAGCCGCATCTGTATAGTCGCACGAACGATTTTGCCGAAGGTTTTGCAAAAAGTCTCGATTTGCTCGATGAAATTGTGCTGCTCGATATCTATCCGGCACGCGAATTACCGATGGAAGGAGTGAGTTCTGAAATCATTTTTAAACGGATCAAAAATAAAAACAAAATAAGGTGTTCGAAGTCTGAATTGATGACGCTTGCCGGAACATTCAAGCCGGGAATCGTACTTATGATGGGCGCAGGCGATATTGACATGCTTGTTGAACCGGTAAAAGAGCAATTGGTAAAGTATGCGAATTTTTAAAAAAATAATGATTTTGTTAGGTTGGTTGTGTCTGTCGGCAGCAATCGGATTTACAATTTATTACGCTTACATGGAGCGCGAGGCCGTAAGGTGCCAGGCGATTGTGGTGAACATCAACCCCAATTCACCTCGCTTCATGGACGAAAAAGAAATTACCGGGATGATCGAAAAATCAGGCGAACCCATTATCGGGCAGCGGCTTTCGTCTATCAACATTAATAAATTGGAAACCAGGTTGACAAGCTTTTCATCGCTAAATAATGTTCAAATCTTTCGGAAAGTGAATGCCAAAGGATTTTCGTTTAGTGGGAAACTGGTTATCAGTGTCGATGAACGAATGCCAGTTCTTCGGATCAGAAATTCGACCGATGATTATTATTTAGATTCTGAAGGAATAAAAGTACCGGTATCGCTGAAGTATGTTCAGCGCATTTTGATCGCATCCGGTACGGTTCCGAATAAAGATATCGAAAAAAGCCTGTTAAAGATGGCCGCTTATGTCGATAAAGATGAATTCTGGAGGGCCCAGATTGAACAGGTTTTTGTTCAGGCCAATGGCGAGTTGCTTTTGTTGCCACAGGTTGGTAATTACCTGATTGAATTTGGAATTCCGGATGACTATGAATTGAAATTGAGAAATTTAAAAGCAGTGTACCAACAAGGATTTAAAAATCTGGGCTGGAACAAATATAAGATCATTAGTGTGAAATATCGGAACCAGGTTGTTTGTACAAAAAAGTAGATTATGGATAAGAATCAAAAAATTTTTGCAGCTGTTGACATCGGGTCTACCAAAATTGTAGCCCTTGCCGGAAAAAAGAATGAAGAAGGTAAAATTCAGATCATTGGACTAGGCCAGAGTACTTCGCGAGGTGTCAATCGTGGAATTGTGCAGAACATGGAAGAGGCTTTTGCGGCAATTAGCGAGGCTGTTGAACTGGCAGAAAAAGACAGCGGAGAACAGCTCGATAATGTATTTGTCAACATTTCGGGGCAGCATCTGGAAACCTTGACCGTTCGGCAACAAAAAGCATTGGGGCGCGATCATTGTGTCAACGAAAAAGATGTCAGCCAAATGATGGAACAGGCCAGCCTGACCGATCTGGAAGAAGGAATGTTCATTTATCACATTAATCCCGAATTTTATGCCATCGACGGTGAAGCTGTAACAACCACTCCGGTTGGAACGATTGGCGAAAAAATAGAAGCTGACTTTAAAATCCATGTGGCTCCCGATTCCTACCAGCGGAACATCTCGAAATGCCTGGAGCGTGGATCAATTCAGGTTCAGAAGGCTGTTCTCGATCCCATTGCCTCGTCGGAAGTTGTGTTGACCGAGGATGAAAAAGAATCAGGTGTCGCCTTGGTTGATATCGGTGGAGGAACAACTAAAATTTCGATATTCTGCGATGGCGTTTTGTGCTTTACCTCGATGGTTCCATTTGGCGGAAACGTAATTACCAGGGACATCAAGGAAGGTTGTTCGATTACTGCCAGGGAAGCCGAATCGCTGAAACGACAGTTTGGACAAGCAATTGCCGATTTTGCTCCTGACAACAAGGTGGTTACCATTCAGCGAAATGGCTGGGAACCGAAACAAATCTCGTTTAAAAGCCTGGCTCATATCATCCAGGCCCGAATGGAAGAAATAATCGTTCATTTCTTCTATCAAATCAGAAAATCAGGTTATGCCGAGAAGTTGGGCGCAGGTATTGTTATTACCGGTGGCACGTCCTTGCTGTGTAACCTGGGTCAGTTAGTCAAGTTCCATACGGGTTTCGACGTACGGGTTGGGCGGCCCAATATGAATGCATTTGCTGCCGGAAAGGTAGCTGACAACCCGATTTTTTCGACTGCTTTGGGCCTCTTGTTAATGGCTGCTGCCGAAGACGGGCAATTTGTAAAGAGGAAAAGAAGAAAGTCAGTGAAGGCAAAACCGGAAGGTCCTGGCTTTTTAACCAACATAAAAACAAAGTTTGGGAAAAAAGTGAACGATATTGAACAAAGGGTTATTGTTTTCTTTGAAGAAGATCCTGCAGATACTGAAATGACTTAAGAATTAATATAATTAAGACTGCCTTATGATCGATGAAATACTTAACTTCGGATTAGAGCGTACCAATTCTTCCATTATCAAGGTTATTGGCGTGGGAGGTGGTGGATGCAATGCCGTCAAAAACATGTTTGAAGAAGGCATTGAAGGCGTTAACTTCATGGTTTGCAATACGGATGCACAGGCCATGCAAAACAATCCGGTTCCAGTCAGGATTCAGCTGGGTGTTACCCTTACTGAAGGCCGTGGAGCAGGCAATTTGCCCGAACAAGGTGAACAGGCTGCCATTGAAAACCTGGATGATATTCGGGCCATGCTCGAAGGTACAACCAAAATGGTGTTTATCACCGCTGGGATGGGAGGTGGCACCGGAACTGGTGCCGCTCCGGTAATTGCACGGCTGGCCCGTGAACTGGATATTCTCACTATCGCGGTGGTAACAATTCCTTCGCGTTCGGAAGGAAAACGGCGGTTCGATCAGGCGCTCGAAGGGGTCGAAAAATTAAAAGAGCATGTTGACAGTATGCTCGTCATCAGCAACGAGAAACTGCATAAAATATATGGAAACCTTCCGGCTTCACAGGCTTTTAAAAAAGCCGACAATATTATAACTACCGCGGTAAAGGGAGTGGCCGAAATCATTACGCTTCACGGAAATATAAATATCGACTTTGCCGATGTAAGCACAGTTATGGCCCGAAGCGAAGTTTTCATCATGGGAACCGGTTATGCCGAAGGTCCTGATCGTGCCATGAGCGCAGTCAACCAGGCGCTCGAATCACCATTGCTCGATAGCAGCAGCATCCGTGGGACCAAAGATATCCTGCTTAATATTATTTCAGGAACCGAAGAAATAACGATGAGCGAAATCGGCGAAATTATCGATTATTTACAGGATGAAGCAGGTCAGGATGCCACAATTATATGGGGAAATGGAACCGATCATAAACTTGGGAAACAGATAAGTGTTACCATCATTGCTACCGGATTTGATATTAACCCGAACCGGTTGTTCCAGGCTCCGGTTGAAGTAGTTGAACTACAACCTGAAAATCTTGATTTTGAGATCAACCTGGAGGATGGAAGTTCGTTCGAAAAGGCCGAAGTTTCGGTACCAGTTAATGAACCCTTGAAACAATCGCAGGTAATTTCAGCCAAATCTAAAAAGAAGGCAAAAAAAGTAAGAAATGAACTTGTCGGAGAACCGAATCCTGAAAATGTGAATGTCGACAGCTGGTTCGTCAGGCAGTTTACTAAGTTTTTTGAGGAAAAAGAGGATAAAGAGAACATGGACACCTCTGACATGTCCATAACCGAAGAGAGTAATTTTCATTAAAAATTTATAAACGAAAAAATATACGACCATGTCAAACGAAATCATGAATTTTGATTTAACCTTGAATTCAGGTTCAATCATTAAGGTAATTGGAGTAGGTGGTGGTGGTGGAAATGCCGTAAATCACATGTATTATCAAGGGATACGCGATGTTGATTTTATGGTTTGCAATACCGATGCTCAGGCGTTGATAAATAGTCCGGTTCCTTATAAAGTACAATTGGGATCGTCGCTTACCGAAGGTCGCGGCGCTGGCAATAAACCAGAAACCGGGCGCGATGCGGCTATCGAAAATATTGAGGATGTAAAGAAAGTCCTGAGAGACAATACAAAAATGGTATTTATTACGGCAGGAATGGGCGGTGGAACCGGTACCGGTGGCGCTCCAGTTATTGCTCAGGCCGCCAAAGAACTTGGAATCCTTACAGTAGGTATTGTTACAATCCCATTCAGGAACGAAGGAAAACGACGCATCAAACAAGCCGTCGAAGGGATTACAGCGATGGAAGCCCATGTCGATTCGTTGCTGATAATCAACAACGAACGTATTCGCGAAATGTATGGCGATTCGAAAATATCGGATGCTTTTGCCAAGGCCGATAATATTTTAACCACCGCAGCCAAGGGAATAGCCGAAATCATTACCGTTCCGGGTTATATAAACGTCGATTTTGCCGATGTTGAAACCGTGATGCGGAACAGTGGAGTGGCGTTGATGGGAACAGGCATTGCCTCGGGTCCTAATCGGGCTGTCGTTGCGGTTGAAGAGGCTTTAAATTCGCCTTTGCTCAACAACAACGACATCATGGGTGCCCGCAACATCCTGCTAAATATTACTTCAGGACTCGACGAAATAACCATGGACGAAATTGGCGATATTACCGATTTTGTTCAGAAGAAAGCCGGAAATTCGGCCGACCTGATTTGGGGTAATGGCGTTGATGAATCAATGGGCGATAGGATTTCGGTTACCATCATTGCAACCGGATTTAGCACCAGTAGCATTCCTGAAATGATGATGAATAATAATCAGGAAAAAATATACCATACCTTGCTGGATGATACTTCGGATACGATCCCGATGACTGAAAGTGAAGTGAAAACTACGGCTGAAAATGAGCTTTACGGACCGAAAAATGTAAAACAAAAAACCTTCGAATTCGAGATCAATCCGGGTGGCTACGATGAGTTTGAAGAATTATACGGAACGAATCATTCGAAAAAAGATTTACAGGGCGACCTCGCTGAACCGGTCGATTTTACTCAAACATCGGACGAAACTGTTGATGAACTTGAAAATATTCCTGCCTATCGCAGGAAAAATTCGAAATTTTTTGGGTTTAAAAAAAAAGTAGATGAGAAATTTTCGCGATTTTCTATTTCCCCGGATGAAAATAATAGCGTAAATTTACGGGACAATAATTCCTATTTACACGATAACGTTGATTAATTCCTGAATATGAGTTTATTTGATCAGATAAGTGCAGACATTCTAGTGGCTATGAAAGCCCGTGAAAAAGAGAAGCTCGAAGCTTTGCGTGGTATTAAAAAAGTAATGATTGAAGCCAAATCAGCTGAAGGTGCAACCGGCGAACTGACCGATCAGGAATGCCTGAAAATAATTCAGAAACTAGCCAAACAGGGAACCGATTCTGCGAATATTTACAAAGAACAAGGTCGCAACGATCTGTATGAGCAGGAAATATTCCAGGTTAAGGTGTTCGAGACCTATCTTCCGGTAAAAATGTCGGATGCCGAATTGGCTGAAGCCGTAAAAGCAATCATTGCTGAAGTTGGGGCTACTGGCATAAAAGATATGGGAAAAGTGATGGGAATGGCCTCCAAAAAGCTGGCTGGTCTGGCCGATGGAAAGGAAATCTCTGATAAAGTAAAGTCGTTATTAAGCTAAAGATAGAATGTCGAGACTTGAAGTCTCAGGTTTTGTGCATTTGGGGTGGAAAAAGAAAGCGGGCCGGGACCCGCTTTCTGTATTTTAATACAGGGGCTTTAGCCCCTTTTTTGTGTTCGCAAAAGCATAGAAGCAAATAATACTGATATTCTTGATTGAAATGCTAATATCCTTTGCCGTCCCATTTATGGGACGGGCTGATATATGATTATTGAATAGAGGCTTCATCCCAAATTATCCAATAGATCAGGGCTCATTTTTTTTATTTATTTGTCTTTATGCCCGTTCGCTAAAGCGGAACGGCAAAGGATATCAGAGCAATTATTGAATATTGTAGCTATATCATAAGGGTTCTAAAAAATCTTTTGAAATTTTCGATTGAAATGTCGATATCCTTTGCCGTCCCATTTATGGGACGGGCAGAGATGGCAATAAATGCAGGCCCATTTATGGGATTGGCAGCGAAAATCTCAAAAAAATCGCTAGCTTTTAGTCAACAATTTGGTTTGTATTTCCTAATTTAGTGTATTCATCAAAATTTGATTAGTATGTCTTATGTCAAAATCTGGCTTCATTGCGTATGGAGTACCAAAAACAGGGATTGCATCATACCTTTTTCTTTTCGCCCGGCTCTGTTAACTCATTTCAGAGAAAATGCAAAAGAGAAGAACATCATGTTGGATTACATTAATGCTCAAGAAGAACATGTTCATGCTCTTATCAATCTGGGGAAACAACAAAATCTTTCGATAATCATGCAATACCTGAAAGGCGAAAGTTCATTCTGGATCAATAATCTGAAAGTTCTTCCTTATCATTTTTCATGGCAGGATGATTATTTTGCTGTTTCTGTCAGTCATTCGCATGTTGACAGAGTAAGGAATTACATTAAAAACCAAGATAAGCATCATCTCAAGATTAGCTGGAATGAAGAAGCTGAGGAATTTATGAAAAAATACGGTTTTGAAAAGATTCAAGATTAATATTTGATTTCATACCCATTTATGGGATGGGCTGGAAATGGCAATAAATTCAGGTATTTTAGCTCATAATAGGCTCTTAACCAGGTTGTCGAAAAACAATTAAATTATATTTTAGGACATATTTTATGCTTTTTAATAGAACAGGCCTTGACTTGAATATATATTTCCTCGTAACTTTTACTGGAATTTCTAAATCTTATAAAAGATGAATAAAACACAGTCAAAAGACACCCGGATGTTCGCTGCAACTGACGAGTGCATGAATCTAAATCAGGTTAAATGGATGAATATTTTGGCCATTGTGTTGATTAAAGACAAACTGGCACAGAATATTGGAGCCATCAAAGGGTACGATCAGAAGAAGTCGTCCTCCAGTAGTAATCCGGTTACTACCAACAAGGATAAACTGAAAGAACTGCTTGGAGTTAAACTTGAGGTTCTGGAAGGTATCGTACTTTCTTATGCTTACGCCAATAAAATGAGCGAATTGGTAAAGAAAGTGGAACTTCTTGCAAATGGGTTTTCGAAAAAGCGCGAAACCGACATTGAGCCCAATGTGAAAACTTTTCTGGAACTCGTTCGTGAATTACAACCACAACTGGCTGGTTATGAATTGACCGAAGAAATGATTGCCGATGTGGAAAACACACGCGATCAATTTGTAGCGTTAGTTGGCGCACCGCGCACGACCATCGTTCAGGGTTCTTCGGCAACCAGCCAATTGGAAATTCTGATCAAAGAAACGAAGGATCTTCTTACCCAGCAACTCGACAACCTGATGCTTCGGTTTAAAACCAGCGACGCAGAGTTCTACAACAGCTATGTTCAGTCGCGCATGGTTGTTGAACCAGCCACGAGCCACCACGACAAACCGGCGGAAACACCACCGGCGGCATAGTTTGAGCTCACAACCACAGTTTTTAGCGCGAAACTGTTTTCAACTGATCCGATGACCATGAATCATCGGATCAGTTTGTTTTAGGAGGTACATGCTTGGTCAATAAACGGTGTAGTGGCTTCAGCGGGAGCCCCTTTCGCACCAGCGGACGGGATCGTTTCTTCTGCGGGAATAGCCGATGAACCAGCGGACATACCCATCGCATTTGCGGACACAGTCGTTTCGCTTGCGGACGTACCCGTTCCCTCAGCGGAGACCATCAAACCGCTGGAAAAGGGTATTGATGAGCCAGCGGACATACCCATCGCATTCGCGGACACAGTCGTTTTGCTCGCGGACACACCTATTCTTCCAGCGGAAGCAGTCGTTAAGCCAGCGGACCTATACGTTCCCCGTGCGGAGGGTATCGCCACATCAGAAAAGGGAGTTGAAGGTCTGGAAAAGGGAGTTGAAGGTCTGGAAATTGAGTTGATCGCGACAGGAAAGGAGTTCAGGTTTTGAGAAATGAAGATAAGAAATAGAAATAAGCATTTACATTTTAGAAAAAGAAATGTGATCGGGGCAGCAGATAAGATCGGAGTGTTGGAAAATGAAATTGAAGTCTCAAAATATGTATCAAAAAGTATTATTTTCAGAATCAATTGACATATTATTTGTATTTTGTAGCTTTATTTAAAAGACTGAAAATTAAGATGCATCTCAGCGAATCTGATACCCGTGCAAAGTTCATTGATCCGAAGCTTAAAGAAAGTGGTTGGGAAGAATTTGTCATTCGCGAGCATTATTTTACCGACGGAAGAAAACTTCTGGGGGGCAAACGAGGCCAGCGGCTTTTTGCAGATTACCTGCTCCGGTATAAAAACAC
>Ga0302293_10000680_pt1 | contig 17583 bp, 19 predicted proteins | sample III_Fen_N2_2_FD_198758 | JGI IMG/M metagenome (GOLD analysis project Ga0302293, IMG submission 198758) | Peat permafrost microbial communities from Stordalen Mire near Abisko, Sweden - III_Fen_N2_2 | ecosystem: Environmental > Terrestrial > Soil > Wetlands > Permafrost | place: Sweden: Abisko...
CTGACCGGCGTACCAGAGCGATTCAGCCATGGCGCAGGCTGCATAGGGGGCGAGATAGCTTTGGGTGAGGCTGTCGAAGATATTTGCGAGCACCACGATAGTATTACTCATGGCACCACTTTCTTCGAGGTCACGTAGGAGGCGTTCGATGTCGACCTTGCGCTTACCGATGAGGACATATACCACGACACGGTCAGTACCCTTTTGGTTTGCGCTCAGCTGAGAGAGGAAGGTACTCTTTCCTGACTTGCTATCACCGAGGATTGCAATACGCTGACCAAGGACGATAGGGAAGAAGCTGTCGACTGCAGTGACGCCACTTGCGAGCTGTTGGTCGAGCACTTTGCGGTCCATGATGCCTGGTGCAGGATTAAAGATGCCCGAAGTCGCGGCGGTACGTATCGCGCCTTTGCCGTCAAGCGGAACCCCCATCGGACTAATGACGCGTCCGACGAGTTCTTTGCCAACAGGTACGGTCACCATGTCATACTCGACGACGACGAGACAGCCGAGCGAGAGGGCTTCGCTATCGATGTTGTAGAGAACGACGCGATTGCCATATGCTTCTCGTACCATACCGCGCTGCCCATCTTCAAACAGAACCTGCGCGCCAATGCGGATTCCTTCAAGTCCTTTGACCTCGACGATGAAGCGGTTAATCGCCGTGACTTCACCAGTGAGATTACCCGCTTCGACGAGTTTTTGGAACTGAGTATTATCAAACACGATTCAACACCTCCGCGAAATGCTGACGCTTATTCATGAGCTGAGTGCGAAATGACCAATCAAACACGCGGCTCCCGTAGCGAAGGACCATGCCACCGAGAATTGTCGTATTGAAGCGAAACGTGACCAAGATATCTTCATGCATATGTTCGCGACACCACGTGACGAGGGCTTTCTTTACTTCACTTGTCGCAGCAGCAGCAAGAGTGATAGTGACGACGGGCGCGGTTTTTTGGACATGTTCAAGCTCGGCAATAAGTGCTTCAATTCGAGCCGCAGTGAGTGGCGCGGCTGCGGCCCATTCACGAATAACACTGCCTGCAACTTCTGAAAGTTCTGGTTGTGGGGTCGCGTAATGCGAGCCCACGCGCTGTGCGTTGGCGTATTGGCCGTACCACTGTTCGTAGGCGCGGATCTCGAGAATGAGTGCCGTGATATCACTCGGTGAACTAATTGAGGCAGGTAACTTAGCCATCGCCACGTACCTCTTTGATGAGTTCATCCTTGTGAGCCTCAAGCTGCGAAACGAGGTAGCTCGTCTGTGCGCCGAGATCGACATTGTGACCAAGTGTATCGGCCAAGAATGCGGCAACTGCATCACTGAGTTTGGTATCGAGCTGTGCCGCGTAGGCATCTCGGCGCTTCAGCATTTCGGCCTCAAGCTTCGCCTCAAGCTCTGCTTGCTTAGCTGAGTGAATCTCTTGTCGCTGCGTCAACTGGTCTTCAAGAGCCGCTTGATGTTCGGCAAGTTTGAGCTCGCGTGCCTTGACCGTCGACGCTAATTCTGCCTCCTGTTGGGCTAACTGAGCCTCAAGCGCCGCTTGCTTCTTGCCATAGCGGCCTTGTAGTTCAGTAAACTCGTGTTCGAGCTCAGCTGTGCGCTCAGCAAGTTTTTGTTCGAGCTCGGCCTGATGTTCAGCGAGCTTCGTATCCATGGTCGTCTGGCGTTCGGTGATCTGTGCGCGTAGTGCCGCTTGATGTGCCTCAATCTCAGCATCTGAAGTGCCGATTCGTTTCGCCGTCGCATCTCGCGCCGTTTCAAGCTCTGATTTATAGCGGTCCATCTCGTCAGTGACGATCGTGGTACCGATTTTTGCGAGTTGCTCAGAGAGATGCGAAGAGGTCACTTCGAGGTCTTTTTCGAACGCGACCGCAGATTTATGGAGTACCTTCGCATAATCATCCTCAGCTTCTTCGATGAGACGCTGGCGAGCATCGAGTGGCAACATCGGAAGTGGTTGTTTTTTCACTGGCTCCTCGGGACGAAGGTGTGAACGATAATGCATGAAGGCGACTGTACCGATGATACCCAACAAGAATACATTGACCAGGATAAAGATTTGTAACCAGAGAATCCCACCACTCATTGCATTACATCCTTGTCAGCACCAGATAAATAGCAACCATAGCCACGCCAAGGATGGCGAGGACGAGGGCGGAAAGTTGGATGACGTCGCGGTAGACGGCCGATTGAGCCATCGGATTACGTCCGACAGAGATGATGGAACTGCGAATCATCGAGTAGATAATCGCGACGACGACGATAACAGTCACGAGAAAGATAGCTGCACCGATGATAATCGGGAGACTACTGACGCTTCTGCCAGCGATGGTATTGGCGAGGTTTTGGAGGCTTGCGGGAATGATAGTCTTCTCTGGCTCTCGGTAGTGATAGGCGACACCGACAAGAATCGGTACCTGTCCGAGCGTCACTTCCTCTGAACTACAAATGTCTTTATCCACTTTTTGCTTGGTCGTCCCAGAGACTTTGCCCTGCGCAATGCCGACGATCTTGATGTTTGTCGTCGCCTTCATGCCGACACCCTTGAGCGGTGAAGCGGTCACTGGGTCACCCTCTGTAATCGAACCGTTGCAATCGGATACAAGAGTTGGGAGGATACCACTAGTGGCGACTTGCACTTGTGCTTTATTGCCGCTATCGAGTGTCAAAATAGAGGTGCCATTGTTGATGACGACACCGAAGAGGTTGTTGATGTTTTCGTTTGAAGAGGGGATAACACTATCGGTTGAGTTGCTTGCGAGGCTGACGATAGACCCGACTGCGACACTAGTTGACGTGGTGTATCCTTGAGAAATAGTCGTCACTGCTCCCGCTACGGGCGCACACACAAACAATACGAAACCGAAGGCTGTCGCTAGGTAGGCACGATGCCAGATTGCTCGATGCAGTAGGATGGGCATTACCTCATATCTTTCTCTATCGCCTAGTATATCAAAAAGCGTGAGCAATATCATGCAACTTTGACATGTGTTACAATTTAAGGTGCAATATGACTCACTACTCTCCGTCCCGCCAAGGATTCACCATACTCGAGCTCGTCGTCGTGGTCGTCGCGATTATCATTCTTCTTGCGGTCGTATTCTTTACGAATCACTCATGAGTCTCCATCCTCTTGTCTCAGCGTACCCCTTAGTATCTGACCAAGTCAGTCAACTTGAAGTTAGTATTATCTTGAATCAGCTCGACGGACTGCTCAAGAAGAGCATGAGGGGCGCGGTAGTGGAGTTCGGCTGCTACGAGGGCACGACCTCACTCTTTCTCCGTCGCCTGCTCGATACCTTTCATCACGAAGGACCACTCCACGTGTATGATTCGTTTGAGGGCTTACCCGAGAAGACGGGATCGGATATGAGCGCTGCGGGTGAGCAGTTTCGGGCTGGCGAATTATTCGCGTCCAAGAAGCAGTTGTTACGTCATTTTCATCGCGCCAATCTGGTGCCACCAGTTATTCATAAAGCATGGTTCAACCTTCTCACGCCATCAGACATACCAGACGGCATTATGTATGCGTTTCTTGATGGCGATTACTACGAGTCAATTCGCGATTCACTGCGACTTATTACTCCGAAGTTACTCCCTGGTGCGGTCATCATCGTCGATGACTACGCGAATGAAGCGCTTCCTGGCGCACATCGTGCTGTTGAGGAGTGGTGCCAGGGGCGAACCGTCAAGGTACGGGTTGAAGCAAGCCTTGCAATCATTACGACCTAGGGCTCGCTTTAAGCTTTCTCTAAGAAGAGGCTGGCATACTTACTACATAACAGATAACACATCGAGGTATAATAGATAACATGAAAGTATTGGTAGTTGACGACGAAGTTCGCATCGCTCGCGCAATCAAGCAAGGCCTGGAGCAAGAAGGCTATGCAGTTGATATGGCTCATGACGGCGAAGAAGGCTACAATACTGCACGTGCTGATGAGTATGATGTGATCGTGCTTGATGTGATGATGCCTGAGATGAATGGTTTTGAAGTGGCTCGCAAATTACGTGCTGATGGCGACAAGACGCCAATCTTGATGTTGACTGCCAAAGATCAGAGTCGTGATATCGTCGAGGGTCTCGACAGTGGCGCCGATGATTACTTGGCCAAACCTTTCTCATTTGATGTGCTAACGGCACGAATCCGTGCGCTACTGCGCCGACCACAAGATGCGATTTCAAACATACTCAAGGTAGGTGATGTGACGATGGACTTGCTCCAACGCCGCGTGACGCGTACCGGTCAGGACGTCAATCTATCGGGTAAAGAGTTTGCTATCCTCGAATACTTGATGCGAAATAAAAACCGTATCCTTTCCAAGCACAATATCATGACCCATGTGTGGGATTTCGATGCCGATATCTTACCAAACAATGTTGAAGTGTTTATCAACTATCTGCGCGGCAAGATCGACAAACCATTTCCGAAGAGTAAGCCACTTATCCAGACGATACGAGGGTTTGGATACGTGATCAAGGAAGACGAGGCGCCATGAAGCACCTAAAGCATGACGTGTTGCGCCTTACTGGGACATATCTCATCATCATTATGACGATGAGTATTGTCTTTAGTGCGATATTTTTTAGTACGGCGGCACGTGAGCTTGATCGGCGACCTCGCGGCAACGGCCTGGGAGCGAGTTCGCTCGTAGCACCAGGTGGCGATGATATCGATGTATATCTGACGCAACGCGCCGATGAAGGTCGAGCATCGCTCCTCGGCGAGCTCATTATTATCAACGTGATGATGCTAGCTGTTGGATCGCTGATCAGCTATCTTCTGGCCGAGCGGACGTTGAAGCCAATTGAGGAAAATATGGAAGCACAATCACAATTTGTCAGCGATGCGAGCCATGAGTTGCGCACGCCGCTCACAGCAATACGCACGACTAATGAGGTGGCGCTGAGAGATAAAAAATTAACAATTACTCAGGCACGACAAGTGATTGAGGAAAATATTCAGGATGTGACACGGCTTCAAGATCTCACCGACTCCATGCTCGGGTTATTGAGAGATGACGACAAGGTATTGCTGCAACAGACCGTCGATCTTCAGCTTGCAGTCAGCGATGCGATGAATGCAGTCGTACCGCAGGCGCTCGAGAAACACATCAAGATCGAGGATTCAGTTGCTCACACTCACTTCCAAGGAAATCCCCAAGCGATTATGCAGCTTGCGACGATTCTCCTCGATAACGCAGTCAAGTATAGTCCGAACAAATCGACTATCAGTGTCACGAGTACGCAGTCCGCACGCCAGGTCACGTTGTCGGTACGCGATCAAGGAATCGGCATGGATAAAGAAACGGTTGAACAGATGTTTACGCGGTTTTATCGTGCTGACAAAGCACGCACACAGCAGGGTACAAAGGGGTATGGACTTGGTCTATCGATTGCGAAGAAGATTGTTGACGCTCATGGTGGTAAGATTCATGTCGAGAGCACACTTGGCGAAGGTACGACATTTCGTATCGAGCTTCCCGTTAAGCAGTAGCTACCGTCCCACGTAGTGGTCAGAATTGCGATGGCTTCGTCGGCGCTCGATGACACTTGTGATGACAGCGGTTGCGACGAAGATAAGTCCGAGTGACCCCGTAAGCCACTCCGGTAATTCGATGTGGTAGAGCTTCACGAGCATGACAATACCAAGTGCCAGGATTGCCCAGTGGGCACCATGTTCAAGGTAGCGATATTTTCCGAGTGCCTTGGTGCGCACAAGGTAGACGGTGAGGGAGCGTACCCAAAGCGCGCCTGCACCGAGCCCTGCCATGATGAGGAGGACGTCGGTTGTAATCGCGAATGCGCCGATGACACCATCGAGTGAGAATGATGCATCGAGCACGTTGAGATACACAAATGATGCAAATGCGGCCATGCCGACTAACGCCGCTGAGTTGCTTTGCTTACTTCCGAAGTAACGGCCAAACAAATCAAGTGCGATGTGAAGCATTGTCCCGAAGATTGACGCGACGAGGACGGTAAGCTGGTAGCGTGGCTCGACGGTGTAGTATAACCCCATCGCAACGCCAAGCATGACGAGAATCTTGAAGCTCTCATATTCACCGAAACGAGAGAGCCATCGCTCGATACGTCCAAGCCAGTGGACATCTTTTTTGCGATCGAGGAAATAATTGACCCCTATCATCATGAGAAACGTGCCACCAAATGCATTAATCATTGGTGCGGCTTCATGCAAGGTGGCGGTATAGTGGGGCGCATCGTTGAGCGCCATGTTGATGACACCGCCGAAAGGATATCCAGATGAAATCATGACGATGACGACAGGCAGCACGAAACGTACCACAAAGACAGCGATGACAATGCCGACTGTCAGGAAGAGTTGTTGCCAGAAGCCCGACATGCGCGATAGGATTTTGCTATTGATGACGGCATTGTCGAAGCTAAATGTCACCTCGAGTAGCACTAAGATGATAAATATCCAGACACCTTCGATGCCGAGATAATTCCAGACAAGTATGCCGGTAACGAGTGTGAGGAGGGCAGAAACCCAGAAGATTCGTAGTGGATGGGTCGCATGGAAACGTGTCATATATACACTACTATACCAAAAGCGACTGGCGGTGCTCGGACAAATAACCTAAAATGAACTCATGATTAGTTATTATCATGCATCCAAGGCGGGGGAGCCTCTCAAGGAACAGGAAACGCTGAGTATTCAGTGTTGGGTGCGTGCGGAGCGACCGAATACTGACGAGGTTGCGGCACTTGTGCGACTCGGTATCGACTCTGATATCTTGACGGACGCCCTTGACCCTCACGAGGTGCCACGTATCGAGCATGATGATGGTTGGACGTATTTCATCACCCGCGTGCCTGATGTGGGCGACGACTTCAATGACTATACTACGCCGATTATGTTCGCACTTGGCAAGGCCTACAATGTGACGATTAGTCGTGATCCACTCGGTCGGCTATGGCAGCCATTTATCGATAATGTCAAAGTCGCGACTGACCGACAAGCGCCACTATTCCTCGCGATGGTCGAGACGATTTTGCAATCATATCAGACACGAGTCGCCGCGATTAATCGACAGATGCGTGCCGCGACGACCGACATCGTCAACCTGAGTCCGAAGGATATCACGACGTTCGTCGAATACGAACGCAAACTCAATGATTATCTCGATGCGCTGATTCCGACTAACACCGCACTCGAGAAAACACTGAACACGAAGTTTAAGTTGCTGCCCTTGCGCGAAGAAGACCAAGAAATGGTCGAGGACCTGTCGGTCGACATCGAGCAGGTGATTGCACGTTGTAAGTCGCTGCTCCGTACGATTACAAATGTGCGCGATAGTTACCGTGCGGTGATGGACACACGGCTTAACGAAACGATGCGTATCTTGACCGTCGCAACCCTCGCATTGACGATTCCGACGATGCTTGCGGGCGTATTCGGCATGAATGTCGATTTTCCGTTTGATACTCATGGTATCGGTGCCTTCTGGTTCATCGTTTTCGTCAGCGTCCTCGCCGCAGGCCTCATCAGTTTTTACTTCATGCGTAAGCGTTAGCGCTTGACCTACAAGTAATACTTGTATAACATATAACCATATGTCATTTCATAACCATATCCGTCTCGCAGGTACGGTGACGGTCGGTCCAAAGGGCCAAGTCGTCGTCCCAGCAGAAGTTCGTGAAGCGATGGGCATCAAGCCAGGCGACAAACTAGTCGCACTGTATCTCGATGAGAAGAAGTCGATTGCGTTTATCACTGAGCGTCAGGCGCAGTGCTATGTCATCGAGATGGGTGAGAAATTTACAGAGTTCAAAGAAACAATGAAGGGAAATAAGTAGCGCATGCATCATCACATTTCAAAACGCGAAAAACTGATCGTCATGTTGGCGGTGATGAGTGGCTTGCTACTCGTCGCGCTTGACCAGACAATTGTCGCAACCGCACTCGGTTCCATCGTGACTGAGTTCAAGAGTTATAGTTCGCTTGGTTTCGTCGTGACCGCGTACTTATTGACGAGTACTGTTACTGTGCCACTAGCAGGGAAGATGTCGGACATGTTTGGCCGGCGCGTCATCCTGATCATCGGTGTGACGACATTTACGATTGGCTCGCTTCTTTCTGGCCTTGCGCCAAGTATGGAATGGCTGATCGTCTGGCGACTCCTGCAGGGTATCGGTGGTGGTATGATTACTGCCAACGCCTTTACGATCGTCGGCGACCTCTTTACGCCACGCGAACGAGGTAAGTGGCAGGGACTTATAGGTGCTGTATTCGGTATGAGCTCGGTCATCGGGCCACTACTTGGCGGCTGGTTGACTGATGGTCAGCAAATCTTCGGCATGACGACAGATTGGCGCTGGACATTCTTCATCAATGTGCCTGTCGGTATTGTTGCGACGATACTAATCGCACGCTATTGCCCACAATTCAAGCACGAACAAAAACACCATCCCGACTATGTCGGTGCATTGTTCATTACACTTGCACTTGCATCACTCGTGCTTGCCGTTGATAATACCGAAGTCGTCTTCCGTGGTCTTATCGACCAGGGCGTGGCGCTCAGTTTCATCAAGGGCACGTTGACGGTCATCTCGATTGTCTCGGCTGCAATTTTTGTCTACGTCGAGCGTAGAGCGAAGCAGCCAATCATTCCACTCCGATTCTTCAAGGTCCGTACCTTCTCGCTCATGATGATCGTGACGCTCCTCTTTGGTGCGGCATTCCTCGGAGCGATTCTATATCTGACGCAGTTTAACCAACAGGTCTTCGGTGCGAAGGCGTCAACAGCTGGTCTTATGCTACTGCCAATGGTTGGTGGCATGATGGTCTCCTCGATTACGACAGGGCAAATTGTCTCACGTATCGGAAAGTATAAGATGTTCATTGTCGCAGGTCTTGCGATTGCCGCGCTGAGCATCTTATCGCTTATCACGTTGCAGCCCGATTCACCGTACTGGCACGAAGCGCTCATCATGGTCTTTACTGGTATCGGTATGGGTATGGCGATGCCTATCCTCAACCTGGCGGTCCAGAATGAGTTCGAACAAAAAGATCTCGGCGTGGCTACCTCAAGTGTGCAGCTATCGCGTGGGCTTGGTTCGACAATCGGTACTGCGCTGATGAGCGGCCTTCTGACCACGGGTATCGTCGCATCGCTCGGCACACTTAATACAATTCCGTACGTCCAGGCGCTGAAACAATCTCCTGCGGCTTCACAGTTTTTCCAAGATGGTGATATTAGCGCAGATACATTACTGCAAATTAATACGCAGCATGATACAATCCGCAGCTATGCCGAGAAGAGCTTTGCGGCGATTCCGATTCCGGCTGTTCGCGAACAGCAGCTGAAAGAGTTCACACAGAAACAAGACGACTTCCGCGCGCAGCTCATCAACGCCTTTACCGACTCGCTCCATCGTATCTTCATGATCTCCTCTGTGCTGATGGTTATCGCACTTGTCCTTGCATGTTTCGTAAAAGAACGAACATTGCGTGGTGGTGTAAATGCTACACCAGGCGAGTAACTGAGGTCCATCGTGGCCATGCTTGCTCACATAAGGGTCACTTGGTACCATAGTAGTTGACCTAAAAAAGTGCATGAAACAAATACCAATTAGTAAAGGTCGAACGCACTTCGTTAAACGGGTCAAGAGGAACTACGCCGCGGTAGAAGCGGTGTAAGGAGTCAAAAATTCATGCCAATAGCAATCGAATTTGCCCCCTCGAGGAGCAAAAAGATCGCGGTTGACGTGGTGCCTGCCGAATGGCAGCTGTATATCGCAGACTAATAGCGTGTACGCTAAAAACCCCGCTCTGAAAGATGAGCAAAACAGTAAAAATACACCCCAAGGCACCGGGGTGTATTTTGTTGAGTGGACGTAATTAGTTAATGCTGATGCCGTGTGACTTCAGCGCAGGCTCGATGATCAGCTTCCCGAATAGGTCAGCGTCACTCCACACAGCTGGTGTTGAACTGTCGTTGTCTGAAGGAATAAGCGTGGTACCATCTTTCACATCTTGATCGCTCACATTCTTGCCATCGATAAAGAAGCTGGGAGTGCCCGCGATCACAGCCTTCTTGCCCATCGCGACATCGAAGTCAATCTTCTTTTTGATGCGCGCATCAGTGAGGTCATTGGTGAATGTCGCAGTATTGACACCGAGAGACTTTGCGGCATTGACGAAGTAGTCGGTGCGACTCTGGCCATCAAGGCTTATCCATCCATCGCGGTTCGTGTAGAGGTAGTCATGCATTTCCCAGAACTTGCCCTGCAATCCAGCGGCTTCAGCAGCTGATGCGGCAGCAAAGGCATTTGGATGTGAGTTATAGAGAGGGAAGTTGCGGAAGATGAAACCGATCTTATCACCGTAGTTCGTCATAATTTTCTGGACCATTGGAGCTGCCGCTGCACAGCCTGGACACTGGAAATCACCATACTCAATCAGTATGACTTTACTACTCATATTGCCTGTCGTATGATCGGCGATGTTGCCACTCATCGCAGATGCGGCTTGCGCGACGTTGATATTGATATTTGATACGTCGATCTGACTACTGCGAGAGAGCCATATCAGGCCGCCCAAGATAGCTGCACATAGTACGGCGACGATAATCCATGCTTTTTTTGTCATCGAAAAACTCCCTTATACTGTTCGTCCTAGTATAACAGTCTCTCACCTAGTGAATCAAGCAAGGCTAGGGTACAATGAAATCATGCAAACAGTACTGCTTATCGGGTTTTTTATCTTTGGCGCTTCATTGACACTTGTCGCAAGCATGATGCCGCGACGCGCTATATTATCGACATTTGAGCTTGAGCGACGACGCAGCGAAGGCAGCGAAACTGCCGCGCAGGAACTGGCGCGCGAAGTATTGATCGACGACGTGCTCTCATTGAAGCATGCGACTGAAGCGCTTCTCCTCGTCATCGTCGTCTTGCTGAGCGTCGGAGGGTTCGGGCTCCTCATCGGCATTCTTGTGGCACTTGGTGTCTCTTTGGTATATGGTCGATTGGCGCGCATCGAGTTTATCCACGCATGGGCAAACCGCATGTACGAACAATGGGAGCCAAGCCTCCTCGCATTTGTCGAGCGAACACCGCGTCTTGCGAAGCTGCTTCGTACCGTCAGCCAAGCCGTACCTGAGGCAGAGATTAGTTCACGCGAGGAACTCGAGCACTTAGTCGAGGACGCGGGACACATACTGACGGACGACGAGCGCAAACTCATCATTAACGGGCTTTCATTTAACGAACGACGTGTCGAAGAAGTGATGACCCCTCGCGGTGTCATCGAGACGATCGCAAAAGATGAACTCGTCGGTCCACTCTTGCTCGATGAGCTACACCGGACAGGCCACAGTCGCTTCCCAGTTATCGATGGTGATGTCGATCACGTCATCGGCGTCCTCCATATCAAGGAGCTACTAAGCCTTGACGACAAATCAACTAAGACGGCCGGGCAGGCGATGGAAAAGCGTGTCTTCTACATTAACCAGGATCAGACACTTGATCACGCGTTAGCGGCGTTTATCAAGACTCGTCACCATCTCTTCGTCGTCGTGAATGGCTATCGTGAGACGGCCGGCATCCTGACGCTTGAAGACGTGATGGAGACGCTGCTCGGCAGGGAAATCGTTGATGAGTTTGACGTGCATGATGACCTTCGTATCGTCGCAGCACGTAACGCGAAGTCGAATAACAACTCACCACAGGGAACCAACGTCTAACCCAGCTAGACATCGAATAGCTACGATGGTAAAATAACAGAGATGAATATGCGCACACTTACACACGATGCATTAGAAAAAATTGGACAATCAATCACGGTTTCGGGTTGGGTCCATTCTAGGCGCGACCATGGCGGACTTATTTTTATCGACGTCCGAGATCATACTGGCATTTTGCAACTTGTCTTCAATCCCGACAAGGCGGATGCGTTTGCGATAGCCGAACAACTCCGTGATGAATATGTCGTGAGCGTAACTGGTGATGTGCGTGAACGCGACGAGGGACTACGCAACGATAAGATTCCGACCGGCAGTATCGAGCTCGTCGTCGATCATATTCGAGTGCTCAACCGTGCCGAGACATTGCCTATCCAGCCATTTGCTGAAGCGCAGGCGAACGAAGATTTGCGATTTAAGTATCGCTATCTCGATCTTCGCCGACCAAAGATGCAATCCATGCTCAAGAAGCGTGCCGAGATGTTCTCGCATATTCGTGGCTTCATGGAGACGCGTGACTTCGTCGAGGTCACGACGCCAATCTTGGCTAACTCAAGCCCAGAAGGCGCCCGGGATTTCCTCATCCCAAGCCGACTCCACGAAGGTAAGTTCTATGCATTGCCTCAAGCACCGCAGCAGTTTAAGCAGCTCCTCATGGTCGGTGGCGTACCGCGCTACTACCAACTCGCCGCCTGTTTCCGCGATGAAGATCCACGTGCAGACCGTCTCTACGGTGAGTTCTATCAGCTCGATCTCGAGATGAGTTTCGTCGAGAACGGCGAAGAAGTGCGCGAGATGATGGACCCACTCATGAAGGAACTTGTCACTGATTTTGCGGGCAAACAACTTCTGTCTGAAGACATCCCACGCCTTTCGTATGCGCAGGCAATGGAAGAGTACGGCAGCGACAAGCCAGATTTACGTTTCGACATGAAACTCGTCGATTTGACTGATGTCTTCGCCAACTCAGAGTTTAGCGTTTTCAAAAATGCCATCACGGGTGGTGGTGTCGTCAAGGCAATTCGTGTCGAGAAGGGCGCTGAACTGACGCGCTCGCAAATCGACAGATTCACTGAAATTGCTCGGAGCGAAGGCGCAGGTGGACTTGCCTATATCATGTATCGCGACGGTGAGGTCCAATCACCAATTGCGAAGTTCATGAGCGAACAAGAACTATCGGCAATTCGCGAACGACTTGGCGCAGTTGATGGTGACGCTGTCTTCTTTGGCGCTGATGCGCGCGAAAAGGTAAATCACGTGCTTGGTGCACTTCGTAACGAATTTGGTACGCATTTTGGTCTCAAGGATCCAAATGTCGTGGCACTGGCATGGATTATCGACTTTCCATTTTATGAGTGGGACGACCGCGCTAAGAAACTTGATTTCGGACATAACCCTTTCAGTATGCCAAAGGGCGGACTCGAGGCACTCAGTGCTGAAGATAAGCGTAGTATCGTGGCAGATCAATACGACATGGTGATGAACGGCTACGAGATTTGTAGCGGTGGCGTACGCAACCACAACCCAGATGTTCTCTACGAAGTGTTTGGGGTGCTTGGATTCTCGAAGGAATACGTCGAAGAAAAGTTTGGCGCTATGCTAAATGCCTTCAAGTTTGGTGCGCCACCACATGCCGGCTGTGCCTTTGGCGTCGACCGTATCCTCATGGAATTGATGAATGAAAGTAATGTTCGCGAAGTCGTCGCCTTTCCAAAGAACGGTTCTGGTGTCGACGTCATGATGAACAGCCCAAGTGTTGTTGACGCAGCACAGCTCAAAGAACTCGGCATGTAACAACCATGTCCGATGCGAAGCCTCTCTCATCTGATGGGTCGAAGAAGCTACGTCCGCTATATCCTACGCCAAAAACCTACGATGAATTGCGTGCGCGACAACGGTTGCGAGAGCTACGACGCCGTAGGGCTCTTCCGAAGTTCGCGCCACTGAGAGTCGCTCTCCTTACGACGGCTCTTTTTGCGATGTGGGTCGTATATGTAGGTCAGATCATGCCCTCGATATTGCGACCAGAAGCTGTGACTGCAGTGGGCGCATTGTTTCTTGTGGGATTTGCCTTGATACTCTTCACATGGTTGGCGTATCGGCGGATTTCTGATTGGTACGATGCGTATGGCTCAAGCGGGAGGGTATTCCTCGTATCATATGCGGTCGTGCTGCTTGTATGGTTCTATGCCGCATCTCAAATGAATAGCATATGGCCGAATGAATCATTACTTCCAAGAGTTGCAGTGCATGCCATTGCAACGTATCTGGTAGCTTTTATCGCAATAGGTCATGCAAACAGACATGAACACAGATGAGTTTCGCGAGCTTGTGTGGCAGCGGTCACATGAGCTCTACCGTGATATGCCCTGGCGGGATGACCCGACTTTCTATTATGTTTTGGTGAGTGAGCTGATGTTGCAACAAACGCAGGTTTCGCGCGTTCTGGTAAAGTTTGATGAATTCATGAAGGCGTTCCCATCTATTGAGAAGCTTGCCGAGGCATCACTCGCGGACGTACTGCGAGTCTGGCAGGGACTTGGCTATAATCGACGCGCCAAGTTCCTCTATGAAGCGGCGAAATATGTCACGCTGCACGGTCAGCCCACGACACTCGAAGAGCTTGTGAAGCTACCAGGTGTGGGCCGTAATACCGCGGGCGCACTTATGAATTATGTTTATGAAATCCCGACGCCGTTTATCGAGACAAATATCCGAACCGTGTATCTAAATCACTTTTTCACAGGTGAAAAAAGTGTTTCTGATCGTGAATTACAGAAAATAGTCGAGCGCACTATGGACCGCGAGAATCCACGTGAGTGGTATTGGGCACTGATGGATTATGGAGTCTGGCTGAAAGGGCAGGGGGCGGGCGCACTGACGCTGAGCCAGCACTACCGCAAGCAATCACCACTCAAAGGTAGCGTGCGGGAAGTACGCGGTCAGATTATCGCGCAGTTGACGAAGCATGACTATAGCCTTGATCAACTATCGCGCAAGGTAGAAGCAGATGAGCGGTTTGCTCAAGCCCTTGAGGGGCTACTGCAGGACGGACTTATTGAGCAAACTGGTGAGCAGATACATTTGACCAAGCACTAGGCGATGAGAGATAATATATACTAATGCGCAACCTAGTTATCGGACTACTACTTGTCGGCCTCGTGTGTGGAGGCTCGGTTGCCTATGCTGAAGATACCGCTGTAACCCTCACGGATAGTGATCTTGCAAGGATTCGCCTGAACTGCACCGCTGTCCAGACGTCCCTCGGCCGTATCCACGAAAGCGATGCGCTTGCACGCGTTAACCTCGGACAACAATACGAGACTATCTCAACGAAACTGATGGCTCCGTTCAATAGCCGCGTGGCGCTCAATCGGCTCGATGGTGTCGCAGTCACTCAGACGACGGTTGAGTTTAATAATAAGCTCGACGAGTTTAGAACTCTCTATCAGCAATATGAACAGACATTACTTCGCGCAATCCAGCTGAAATGTACCGATCAACCAGTGACGTTTTATGACACATTGAATCTCGCGCGGACACATCGAGCAGCAGTACGCGAAGCAGTGGTGTCCCTTGGTGGCCTTGTGAAGCAATATGGTACCGAGGTACAGACGCTGAGAGATAGCGTAAAGGGGAAGAATTGATGCAAGGATCTGAGACAAAAGAAGAGCCGATACTCACTCGCTGGCAGCAGCATCGATTCTTGGTGATGATTGCAGGAGCGATTGTAGTTGCATGTTTCTTAGTCAGTGTGGCGCTTGGGCTTTACAACAGTAGCGGCGCAGCACAGGTGGACCTTAGCCGTCCTGGGTATGAAGCAATTCGTAATCAAGCAAATCAGGATCAGAGCAGCAAGAGCTTCGATGCGACTGGCACACTTGACGATGCAACGTTCAAGTCATTTCAGGATCTTTATAATGCGCGTGCGGCAAAGGTTGTCGATGTTGCTAGCTTCGATGATGCAGCACTCAGTGAAGACTCACTGCAGCTGATGAATCCTGCCTCCGTCACCGACGGCAGCAATTAGCCTTTTAGCGCTTGTCGCCCGATTGTAATTAAATGCTGATCGCGATAATGTGCCAATGCGTCATGGTCAAGACCGTGACGTTTGATGAAGCTACTGACTCGCTCTGAACCGATATAATGCGGTAGGCTCACGTAGCTGGCGCCGTGCTCGTAGAGTTCAGCCGCTTCAGTGTAACTATCGGCATGACAGATGAAACTCGTCTTTTGATTGTGTCGTCTAATGTAGCCGAGGAGTGCAAGATTGGTCGTGTTATCTGTCATCGTACTGACCACCATCTGCGAGCGTCCCATATTGATTTCTTCGAGGAATTCTTCGTCTGTCGCGTCGCCGTAGGCATGACGGATACCTTGCTCCTCAAGACTATCGATAACCTCTGGGTCATAGTCGACGACGAGATAGCGTTGTTTCATATCACGGAAGGTACGCAGGAATTCGTGACCACCTTTGTGATAACCGACGAGAATGACAGGGTAGAGTGCGCGTCGTTGCTTCGGCTCATGTGGTGTGTTTCGTTCGAAATGGCGCAGTGGCTTCTCGAGGAACTTAAATAAGCCGTCGGTGTGTTTCGTGAGATATGAGGAAACACCGATTGTGACGAAGGCCACAAGGGTGATAAGCGAGACAGTATTCATTGGGACGACACCCTTAGCCGCGGCAATCGTGACAAAGACGATTGAGAACTCACTGATTTGTGAGAGATGGGCGGCAACCTTGAAGCTTGTCATGCGGGTGTAGCGTTGCAGGCCGAGACTGATGAGGACGAGGAATGGTTTGATGAGGAGTACAATCGCAGCCAGAATGTGTGCGGGGAAGATATTCTCACGGATGCTCTCGAGTGTGAATGATTCTCCAAGCGTCACAAAGAAGATAACGATAAAGAAGTCACGCAGTGGCTTGAGTTTAGCAGCCATCTCACTCGCATAGGGAAGCCCTGCGATACTGACGCCCGCGAAGAGCGCACCGACTTCGTGAGAGAGGCCTGCCCAATGGAAGAGTGAGGCGACCAAAAGGCCCCAACCGAGCGAAAAGAGAAAGAGTAGCTCTTGGGATTTTGCGAACCACTTAGCGATTGGTGGCACAACGAAGTTACCGACCAGGTAGAGTCCGAGCCCAAGCCCTGCTGCCGAAAGGACCATCGTACTAATTTGCACGGGTGAGACGGCGGCTGGGTTTGCAACGATGGCGAGTATGACGACTGCGATTGTCGCCACGACATCTTCGATCAAGAGCACGCCGAGCGTAATCTGGCCGTAGAGACGAGAGGTTTCTTTCTTGTCCGACAATACCTTCATGATGATGATGGTACTACTGAAGAAGAGCGCGACGGCGAGGACGATGCTGGTGGCGGGATTGTAGCCGAGGGCCTGACAGACGAAATACGTGATTATCCCAAGGAAGGGAAGTATCGACATGCTGGTCGTCAGTGAGACGCGGCCTAAACTCTTGATAACTCCCGCGTTTAAGCCGAGACCAACGATGAAGAGGAGCAGGGTGATGCCGATAGTGCTAAATGAGTCGAAGGCAGTCTGATTCTGCACGATATGGAGGAAGCTCGGTCCGACGAGCACGCCGGTGATGATATAGCCCATGATAAGGGGCTGGCGCAGTAGCTTCATCACTACCGATACGACAACAACGATAGCGACCACGAGACTTAACTGAGTGAAGACATTCGAATCCATTTATGCTTATTGTAACATCGATAAGGGCCGAAGACACTGCTTATTGTATTTTTATAGTATTTATGCTATAATAATAACTTATGACAAGCCTTACGCTTATCAAAAAGCACATCGTCGCCAACGACGGCACTCTTCCATGTGAGCGTGTCGTCGGTG
>Ga0302293_10000687_pt1 | contig 17525 bp, 16 predicted proteins | sample III_Fen_N2_2_FD_198758 | JGI IMG/M metagenome (GOLD analysis project Ga0302293, IMG submission 198758) | Peat permafrost microbial communities from Stordalen Mire near Abisko, Sweden - III_Fen_N2_2 | ecosystem: Environmental > Terrestrial > Soil > Wetlands > Permafrost | place: Sweden: Abisko...
TAGTCTTTCACATATTCAGCCATACGAAGCAGCTGACAGAAAATGTGATTGGGTTTATGTTGAAGAAGTAGTTGCTGTATTTTCTTGAAATGACGGTACCGGTAAAAGTAAGCGACTTGAAACGGTTTGTTGGTAAGAAAAGTCAATGCTGCTTGCCACAACAATCCTGCTTTTGTAAGCGGAAACGTATGGATTTCATGGCAATACCGATTCACTTCCTGAAACGCTTTTTCATCGATAGCAGTTTCGGTCATGCAACAAAGTACAATCCGATAATGTGCCGAAAGCGATTTGATCTGGTGAAACGCGCGCAATTTGTCTCCTTTCTCCAACGGATAAGGAAAGCGTGAGAGCACCATAAACAGAATCGGTTTATCGTTCAAGAGCCGTGAGTATTTGCGCGTTTACTGTGGCAAAACTATGGTATTTTTCCATATAGCGTTGCGCGGCATTGCCAAGTGTTTTCCGTTTTTCCGGCGACTGCACCAACTCGATCATTTTAGCAAGCCATTCTTCATTGGTATCAGCGATCTCCAAACATCCTTCGCTGTACAAAATACCGGTTGCACCCAGCGGAGTTGTGATACAAGGCACACCAAGAGCCATTGCTTCCAATAGTTTGATTCGAACACCTGAACCGGAGTTAATCGGAGCTACAAGAATGCCGTGTTGTTGCATGAACGATTCCGCATCTTTAACGAATCCGTGATAGATGATTCCGAGAGCGGCTGTTTCTTCCATCGAATCAGGAAAAGAGCCCGCAATGTGGAGTTGGTGCTGCGTTTTATCGAGTTGAAACTGAGGCCATATTTCATAAACAAGCCGTTTTACCGCCAACTGATTCGGAGCCCAATTCATGGAGCCTAAGTGGAAAAAATCAGCCGTTTGGTAGTTAGCCGGTTCTGCACTGGTTTCCATCACTACTGGAATGGTGTGTATGGTTTTCGTGATTCCTAGTTCTGTAAATCGCTGAGCATCTTCGTTGGTAATGGTCCAGATGGCATCCGCGCTGTTGAGTAGTTCGATTTCTTCTCGCTTCAGTGAGCGCGCCAATGATCGTAGGTACCATTTTTTGAGTCCCGAAGCTGCGTGAGCTTGTTGTTCCCACAATTCGTGTTCTACATTGTGTGTGCGAACGATGATTTTCCCGTTGAAAACCGACCGAATAGCCTTGATATACGGAGCAAGGAAAAGACTTTCCAACACAATTGCTTCGAAGGATTGTGATTGAATAGAATTTAATAGCTTGTTTTCAACTAGTTGATTATGAAATCGTTTCAGGTTGTAGTTTCTACCACTTATTAAAGCCATAAAAGCTGAAACCGGACGAATAGAAGTATCGATGAATGTTTTTTCGGGTGGTAGATCTAGTGCAATTTCGTTTGGATAGGCTTGCGGAACAAACGGATGTTTCGGTGTTTGAACAAATGCATGCTTCACGGTTGCAACTTGCATCAAACCGCTCAGTAATTTAGCCATGGCGATACAGCCACCGTCTACCTGCGGATAAATCGGTTTGTTACTGATGTGCAGAATAGTCATCGTCTTTTGCCAAATGAAAAAATCAAACGCCAGAGTTTGGGATCGGAAATCTTGAGATCGTTAGCTGCACTGATCATCAATAAACAGGCAATAGGCGTCAGTACCAATGTCGGCATCCACATTCCCACAAACGGAATTACGACGCTTTCTTTAGCGAGGCCTTCACCAACGGTAAACAACACGAAATAGACCATGAACAAGAGTGCAGCGATTACTACCGGCGCTCCGAAACCACCTTTGCGTACAATGGCACCAAGTGGCGCGCCAACGAAGAACAATACAATGATGGTAGTTGTTAAAGCGAATTTTTTGTGGAATTCAATCGAAAACTTGTCGCTATTCTCTTGCACACTTACCATGAATTGTTTCTGACCGTCGAGGTTCTGGTTTTTCCTTCTCAAACCGGCAAGTGCCCGATTCAGGGATTCGATTTTCATTTTCGGATTTATGGTGTCCCACGAAATAGGGGCAGTGGGAATGTCTTTTAAAAAAACCGGATTGTTTGCGGGGATTTTAAGTGTATCAACAAACGCCATCGATTGAAAATAGGGGTGTTCGTTTTTGAGCGTTTGGGTAAAGTTTTTCAAGGTTGAATTAACCATGCGTTGCAAGGAATCTTTGGCATCGTTGATTTGAAATACATTCAACATTTCGTATTCATCCTTGAACATATCCGGATTGTTGCGTTGCAATTGAAAACCTGTTAAATCCATTTTATAGGTCGCAACGGCAAATGTGGTACGACGACTTGGTCTGAAAGCACCCGGAGGATGATGCGGCAATCCGTTGGGCTGAAAGATAGGCGGTTGCGCGCTTAATTCTTCGGCAATTTTACCGTCAATCAATCGAAACAGCAGGTAATCACCGCTGACACTTTTAAAGATGGTGCCCGAATCGGCTTTGATGGTTTTTACTATTGACGGATCGGTATAATCGTGAATGGTGATTCCGGTAAACGTGTTATCTGAACCGTTTTCAACTTTGATGGCATAACCTTCCAATTCTTTGGAGTAGGATCCAGGGGTAATCAGTGCGGCGACCTTTGTTTCCTGAATGTCAAAGATGAGTGAATGCCATTTGAGATTGGCTACCGGAATGACGTAATTGGCGAAATAAAAGGTTCCCAGTGCAATGAAAAACACCACTACCGTTAACGGACGCATGATGCGAAACAAGGATAATCCGGAAGATTTGAGGGCTGTGAGTTCATTGTTTTCTGCCAAGTTACCAAAGGTCATGATGGAACTCAACAAAATAGCGAGCGGAAGTGCAAGTGGAATAAGTCCGGCGGAAACGTAAAAAAGCAATTCGGTGATCACACCAGCTCCAAGACCTTTTCCCATCAAATCATCGATGTATTTCCATGTAAACTGCATGATAAGCATGAACATAGAAATTAAGAAGGTAACCACGAACGGGCCTACAAATGATCGGATACTAAAAACAGTCAGTCGTTTCACCAAGAACAAAATGATGACAAAGGTAGCTTAAATTAGCTCAGGTTAGGCACCAATCACTCTTCGTAAGTCGGTGATTTGTGATTCCCACAAACGAACGACCTGATCTTTTTCATTGGATTCGGCAAAATCAACAATAGACAAAATAACAGCCTTGGTCATTGGGTCGATGGTATAGCGCATTTCGAAAAAAGTATCTAATTCATCTTCCTCATCTGAAAGCCATTGCCATCTAATTCCTTCACCCGATTTTTTAGTGAGTAGCTTGGCTTGTTCTTCGCTTCCATCCCAATGAAACGTATAAATTTCGTCTTTCACAATGACATCGTCGGCAAACCACTCGCTTAAACCATCAGGGGTGATTAACAGTTTATCGAGCACTTTAGGTGACGTTTTTAGCACATATTCCAGCTCGAATTGTTCCTTTTTTGTCATAGTAGTTTAATAATGTTAACTTCGCACAATTATTCAAAACACGCAATATACACAATTCTTTTCATGGCGTTAGTACATTCTTTTGAAAAAAATGGAAACATGCTCTTTAAGTATAGAGGGCAAATTCCTGTCATACTTTTCCTTTTAGCAATTCCAACACTTTATTTCACCGACCCGATGTGCATTCTGAAGAATGACATCTTATATTACTCATTAACAGGAGTTGCGGTGGCGATGTCATTACTTGGACAAATCATTCGCGCCATTGCGATCGGTACAAGTAATAAAAATACATCGGGTAGAAATACCAAAGAACAGGTGGCAGAGGCGTTGAATACAAAAGGAATTTATTCCACTGTGCGTCACCCTTTGTATTTGGGTAATTACTTCATGTGGGTGGGAATTGTGTTTTTTACCTTCAATTGGTGGTTTTTCATCACTGTAAGCTTGTTGTTTTGGATTTACTACGAACGAATCATGTTTGCAGAAGAACGTTTCTTAGAACGCAAATTCGGTGATTCTTACGTGAAATGGTCAATGGGAATTCCTGCTTTTTGGCCAAGTATGAAAAATTACGAAAAAGGCGAGATTTCCTTTTCAATGAAAACGATTATGCGTCGTGAATATGCAGGTATTACTGCAACAATGCTCGGTTTCATCTTCGTGGCTTACTTGCGCGAATGGTTTTTCACTGAAAAATTGCCGACATCATTAAACTACGTTTATTGGACAGTTGGTGCATTGTTGATCAGCTTGATTTTCAGAACACTGAAACACAACACCAAGATTTTGTTCGAAGAAGACCGTTCGTAGGTTTGCAAGAATAAAAAAGAGTGCTATATTTGCACCCGTCTTAGAGAAAAGCCTAATGTTTACGAGGTTTGTCGAAAAGAAGGAAAATAAATGGCGAGGTAGCTCAGTTGGTTAGAGCGCAGGATTCATATCAGCCTTAGGCTGACGAGAGTTCAAATCTCTGATTAGTTGATTGAAATAATAAATAAATGGCGAGGTAGCTCAGTTGGTTAGAGCGCAGGATTCATAACCCTGAGGCCGAGAGTTCAAATCTCTCTCTCGCTACAAAGGAAGTCGAAAGGCTTCCTTTTTTTGTTTATAGAAACTTTTCTATTCTATGGACGAATTTGTAGTATACATTTTGTATTCACCTTCAGCAAAGCGCATTTATGTTGGCTATACATCCGATTTAATCAATCGAATAGCGTCGCATAACATTTTCTCAAAATCGGGTCATACGGTTCGATACAGACCTTGGGTTGTAGCTCATGTTGAATTTTTCGAAACAAAAAAAGAAGCTATTGCACGTGAGAAAGCGTTGAAAGGAGGTCAGGGTAGACAATGGATTCATGAAGTTTTGTTGGCTGATATGTCGCACCTATAATTGGTTAGAGCGCAGGATTCATATCAGCCTCAGGCTGACGAGAGTTCATCCGTCTCATTTTTGTTCGCTACAAAGGAAGTCGAAAGGCTTCCTTTTTTGTTTGTAGAAACTTTTCTATTCTATGGACGAATTTGTAGTATACATTTTTGTATTCACCATCAGCAAAGCGTATTTATGTTGGCTATACATCCGATTTAATCAATCGAATAGCGTCGCATAACATTTTCTCAAAATCAGGTCATACGGTTCGATACAGACCTTGGGTTGTAGCTCATGTTGAATTTTTCGAATCGAAAAAAGAAGCATTGGCACGTGAGAAAGCGTTGAAATGAGGTCAGGGTAGACAATGGATTCATGAAGTTTTGTTGGCTGATATGTCGCACCTATAATTGGTTGGAGCGCAGGATTCATATCAGCCTCAGGCTGACGAGAGTTCATCCGTCTCATTTTTGTTCGCTACAAAGGAAGTCGAAAGGCTTCCTTTTTTGTTTATAGAAACTTTTCTATCCATATTCTATGGACGAATTTGTAGTATACATTTTTGTATTCACCATCGGCAAAGCGCATTTATGTTGGCTATACATCCGATTTAATCAATCGAATTGCGTCGCATAACATTTTCTCAAAATCGGGTCATACGGTTCGATACAGGCCCTGAATTGTAGTTCATGTTGAATTTTTCGAAACAAAAAAAGAAGCCATGGCACGTGAGAAAGCGTTGAAAGGAGGTCAGGGTAGACAATGGATTCATGAAGTTTTGTTGGCTGATATTTCGCACCTATAATTGGTTAGAGCGCAGGATTCATATCAGCCTCAGGCTGACGAGAGTTCATCCGTCTCATTTTTGTTCGCTACAAAGGAAGTCGAAAGGCTTCCTTTTTTGTTTATAGAAACTTCTTGATATACCATTGTGCATTTGATAACGCTGAAATAAAACCACAAGGAGCTAACGTCAAAATTGAATCTGACCACAATAGGACACATAGAAAACATAGTAAAGACACGTGAAGTGCTTTCTGCCCTCTATGCACTACCGCGTCCGCCGAAGGAGAATGTGGTTAAATATTAGAATCTCGTAGCAGCAAAATGAAAATGGTATTACTTCTTTAAACAAAAAAAACAACTACAAGTTGATCGTTCAAACCTGTAGTTGTTTTGAATAGAAGCGTGTAATTTCTTCGAAAATGGAATGTTACTCGATTATAAAACGTTGTGTTTTCGTTTCGTTGTTACTTGTGAAACTTAAAACATACAAGCCTTTTTGCAAAGAAGATGTTTCAATTGAAAGGGCGTTGTTTCCTTTTGCGGTCGTTACTTTTTTGCTATAAACCTGTTTTCCGGTGATATCAATCAACTGAAGTTCTGCCGAAGTTCCATCACCGTAAGTATTGATTGTAAAGGTTCCATTATTCGGGTTGGGGTAGATGAATGTTGGTTGCATGTTGTTGGACTCTTCCAAACCTGCCAGGCAGTTTCCACCGTTTCGTTCACACCATCTTCCCATAAACTCTTGAAAATATTCATTTGCGATCACCGCATCATGAATGATTACCGTGTTTTCATCGTTTTTTTGATCGGCTGCACTGCTCCAGTTGTGAGATCCTGTTAAAACAATCGGATCTGAAGATGTGTTTGATTCGTCAACGATCAAGTATTTGTGGTGAAAAATCCAATTTTGGATGCTCTCAGCAAGATCAGTTCCCATTTGTGGGGCGAGGATTCCGTAAGGAGTTGTAGAAGTAGATTGCGCATCAACAATTCCTTTTGCCGTAAGCGTTTGTTGCTGAATACGATCTCGAATAGCGTAAGCCAAATCTGATCGGGTGATGACCATTACACCAAAATGAAGGTCGTTATCAGCTGTATTGATGGTGTTTAAGATGCGAGAATTGGTTTGGTCGGAAGGACTGAAATACGATTCTACTCGTTTTCCGCCAACAATGTATTCGTGTGGCGTATTGTCTGTTTTAAACTGTCCAAATTTCGCCAAAAGACTATTGGGTGGAGCTGTTTGACTCGTGTCTCCCCACATTTCATCGAATTCCATTTTATACCCTCTGGCCAAACTTTGATCTTGAAAAATGATCACATTGTTGGCATCGTCGACTAACTGACCAGATGTAAAGTTGGTTGAACCAGTCCAGACAATCGGAAGATTTGCATCTGCGGCATTCGCGTCCATGATCACAAATTTGTTGTGCATGATCGTGTAGTTACTTCCTTGCGGGGAAACTGCAACCGGAATCTGGTTACTGATATCATTCATGGCTGAGTTCATAGTGCTTCCATCATTGATGATTCTGATTTTCACTCCGCGCGTCTGGGCATTGTTTACGGCTGCGATGATTTTATCGCCGTAGAAGGAATTGTCCCAGTTATAAATACAAATGTCAAGCGAATAGTGGGTGCGATCAATGTAAGCTGCTAACGTATCTGCAATTAAATGATCCAGGCAATTGGCGGTTGTTCCTGCTGCGTAACTACTATCAACAAATCGGTTGAAATAAGCTTTGATTTCGCCTGATGAAAGTGATTCGGTTACAAATGTTCGTTCTTGAGTCACAGCACTGTCGGCATTGTTCCATGAATAAGCGCGAACGTAGTAAATGGTCGCCGGTGAAAGTCCGGTTAGTGAAATCGTATGATTAACCGCATTGTTAGCCGTTAATGTTCCTAGTTCTAATGCTGGAGTCAACCCATAATTGATATAGGAATTGGTACCTGAAATATTGGTTGACCAATTAATATCGAAACCGCTGGTTGTGATAGCTGACGTACTGATTGGCGCTGTGAGAAATATAGATGATGTACTTTCGATGTCAGTAAGGGTTCTCAACAATAACTGGTAGCCTGATGTGCAACCGACAGTAGGAGAGGTGCAGTATTGTGACATGATTCCGGTTAGATTCACATTTCCACTCGGAATAATTTCACCGATTAACGGACTACCATTTAAAATGCGTACTTGTAACGTTTGTCCGCCAACTGTGACCGCGTAATTAGTGTTTCCTGCAAAAGTGCTTCCTCCGTTTGAAAAAAGACAGTCATTGAAACGCAAAAGCTCACTTTCATGTTGTTCTCCAATCGTTGAAACATCTGAAATCACTTGTGCAACAGGCAAGGCAACATTCCCCAAAGCGGAGAAGGAATTAACAGGAGTTACTTCAACCAAGTTGTTGTAATTGGTCATTGTACCGGTAATTAGTACTGAATCTCCTTCATTGATGGTTGTGAGATTAGAACCGTAAATGGCTATTCCGGCGCTTGCATCTTGAATGTAACGAATGTTTGTTAATTCAGGTCCGTTGAGTGCCACGCCTCTAAATGTAACTGAGTTCCCAACCGCAGCAGTTCTTGCTGTAGCAATGTCTTGTGCATAGAGTGCTCCTGATGTGAACAAAAAGAAAGCAGCTACAGTTAATGTGAATTTCGTCATGTGCTATAAGTAATTTTAAATGCAAAGATCAACATTCCTTATTAAGCAGTGATTAACTCGATAACGCTTTATTGTTTTTATTTAATCGATGAAGTTTTTCATGATTCTTGAAATGAGGGGAAATTCTAAGTGAAACAAAAAAAGACGCTCATTCGAACGTCTTTACTATATCTATAAGATTGTTGTTTATTCTTCTTCGTCTTCATCGTCCCAACCAGAAGATTTACGTCTGTTGAGACTCCAATCATCGTCTTCATCGTCTTCTTCAAAGAAACGGTTGGCTTTTCCGCTTTTCTTGTAAGGCTCGAGTTTGTGTTGTTTCGGTTTGTCTTTGCTGGCAAACGTATCTTTCGCTTTTTCTTTCTTGCTACGATCCGTTTTTACAGGCAGCACATCTTTTAACGGAATAGCATCATCTGCATCAAAACTTGGTCGAACAGGTACGTCTTCCGTTCTTTTGAATGCAGGACGATCACCCGTTGGTCTGTTTTCCGGACGCGGTGGACGGTCGTTTGAGGGTCCTCCGGGAGGTTTTGAACCACGATCATCGGCCTTTTTTACGGCAATAGTTCTACCGTTCACAGATGAGTTATCCAGTGCTTCAATAGCGGCTTCTGCCTCCTGTTCATTCGGCATCTCAACAAACGCAAAACCACGTGGTTTGCCTGTTTCGCGGTCTTTCGCGATGGTAACACGGTTCACTTTCCCGTGTCTTTCAAAAAGGGATTTCAACTCTTCATCAGTGGTGTTGAAATCTAGTTTTGCAACAAAAATACTTGTCATGGTAGCAAGAAAATCTCGGATCTCTTTTTTAGTTAATACCGATCTATATCGAATCGAAGATATATAATTTTTTATTTCAGCGTGAAAATACCTATAAAAAAATCAGTGTTCATCGATTGTTCACTATTTATTCTTGAGTAAATCGCGAATTTCGGTGAGTAAAACTTCCTCATTTGTCGGTGCCGGTTCAGGAGCAGGAGCTGCCTCGGCTTCTTGTTTTTTGCGCAAATTCGACATGCGATTCATTGCTTTGATGACCATAAAAATCGAGAAAGCAACGATTAGAAACTCAATGACCGTTTGAATGAAATTACCGTAATTGATTGTAACGGCAGGAACTTCTGCAATTTCATGCATCATTACTTTCCCATTTTCATAAACTTCTTTTCCACCTTTCAGAACTTTTTCCATGTGCTTAGGGATAGATTCTTTTATTGGATAACTCAAATCCCCAAACTTCACGTCGCCAATTAATACCCCAATTGGAGGCATAACGATATCTGTAACGATTGAGTTGACAATTTTACCAAACGCTCCGCCGATAATCACACCGACAGCCAAGTCGATTACATTGCCGCGCATAGCGAATTCCTTAAATTCTTTGATTAGTCCCATTTTGTAGATTTTTTTAAATTTTTGAAAAACAGAATTTTGTATTTGTTTAGTTGAAATTCACAAATCCTATTTTCAAATCCAAACATCGCGAAAATATTTCAAACACATCGATAGGTGAAAAAGATACTTTCTCACAATAAGTTGCTGAAAAATAGTGCAGAATAAGGTTTTGCCTTACAAGGTAAACGGTGTGCGTTGCTGAATGGAACGTGAAAGGGTCAATTCGTCGGCGTATTGCAATTCTGAACCTACGGCAATTCCGCGTGAAAGAGCCGTAATCGTTACCGCACAATTGGCTAGCTTTTTATACAGGTAAAAATTGGTGGTATCGCCTTCCATTGTTGGACTAAGCGCTAGGATGATTTCCTCCAATTCGCCTTGCTGCGCGCGTTCAATCAACGGTTGAATGAACAAATCATTCGGACCAATTCCATCCATCGGGGAAATAATGCCTCCCAAAACATGGTACAATCCGGAATAAGTGCCAGTCGATTCAATGGCCATCACGTCGCGAATATCTTCAACAACACATACCAAATGCTGATTTCGCGCCGGATTATTACAAATGTGACAAATTTCCGTATCGGAAATATTACCGCATTTAGCACAACTTTTCAAGTGTTGTTTTAGATCCAAAAACACTTTCGAGAATTGTTCCACTTCTTCATCACTTCGCTGCAAGAGGTTTAAAACCAGTCGCAAAGCCGTACGTTTTCCTATGCTAGGCAACGAGCTGAGTTGTTCAACGGCATCTTCTAAGTAACGAGATGGAATGTTCATGCCTCAAATGTAAGGAATGACAGTCAAATTTTCAGATTTGTTTTTCAGCGTTAGCATGTTAATTTTGCAGTATGGATCTCATAAAATTTGAGTGGTTAGGTTTACACTTGCAGGAACCGATGGCGATCATCATGAATGGATTGATTTCGTTGTTTTGTTTCTTTGCGTTTTTCAGATTGCGCAAGTGGGGAAGCGAAGCCAATTATTGGTGGCGCATGTTTTACCTGATTTTCGGAATTTCTACATTTTTCGGTGCTCTTGGACATGCCTTTTTTCAATATTTTGATGTTTTCGGTAAGTTTCCGTGTTGGATTACCGGTTGTATTGCCAATGTATGCGCAGCAAAAGGAATGCTTTCGTTTCCGCATACCAAGCCAATGAAATATGCCACTCAGGTTGCCATTGCGAAAAGTGCAATTTTGCTTGTTTTAGCGTTGATTACCCAAAAATTTGTGTTTGTGGCTATTGATGCGATCATCACTTACATCGCTTATACCGGAGTTTTTGCACAGTTATTAGCGAAAAGAGGTTTGGGAGAAATGAAGTTTATGGTTATCGGCGTTGCGGTTCTGATTCCTTCTGCATTTATCTTCCTGTTGAAATTAAATCCGCACAGATGGATGAACAAAGATGATGTAAGCCATATTTTAATGTTATTTTGCATCTATTGTTTCTATTTGGGAATGAAGTCGTGGGGAATCCGTTCCTCTAATAAACCGGAAAATGTCTAAGAACGAAGTCAACATACGGAATAAGCGTGCTCGTTTTGAATACCATATTGAAGAAACCTTCACCTGTGGAATGGTGCTTGGTGGAACCGAAATAAAGAGTATTCGAAACGGAAAGGCCAGTATTTTGGAAGCTTACTGTGTGGTGCTCAATAGTGAGGTTTATATTCGGAATATGCACATTACTCCTTATGAAAACGGTTCGTTTTACAATCACCAACCGCGAACGGATCGCAAGTTATTACTGACTTCCAAGGAAATCAAAAAACTCGAGAAGTTTGTGCAAACCAAAGGAAATACCCTTGTTCCGTTGCGCTTGTTTTTATCTGAAAAAGGATGGGCCAAATTGGAAATTGCCTGCGCACAAGGTAAAAAACTACACGATAAACGTCAGGATCTGAAAGAGAAGGACGATAAACGTGAAATGGCGCGTGTGATGAAACCGCGTTAGTTTCTGTTTTAGCAAAATCCCAACGAAATAAGGTGAACCAACCGGTTTTGAGTCAATAAGAAGAAAATCAATAAACCGCCGACTCCCCAAAACGAAAGTTGGTATAAGAACACGAAGGTCAAATCTTTGCGCTGTCTGAAGTAGGTGAATAATGGAATCAGAAAAACAACCACCAAACTCCAGCGAATAGCTCCCAAGTGAAAGTCGAATTCGGTCGTAAATTCCTCGTAATCATCGGTTGTATACATCACGGTTGGTGTGTGTAAAATCCATGATTTCTCAATCCAAACATTGTTATATGCGCTGATCCAATTACCGCGACGATTCTCCAAATAATAATAACCGTTGTTTTTGAATTCCACTTCCGTGATTTTTTCAGTCAAAATACCATTGTGATTGCTGGTATCGTAAGCGATTAGTTCATCTTTTTCCAAATGTCTCGGTAACACCAAATCGAGTACCAAGGTAAGTGCGAAAATCCAACTGACACAGAGAATACATCTAAAGGTAAACCATCTGGTACCGCTGGTCAATTGGGTGAAATAGGCGTTTTCTTCTTCTCGTTTTTTGGCTTTTTGGTATTCGTAACGCATTTTGGCTTGATCCATGCGTTCTTTCTTTTCGACCTCGGTTTCATTCTTTTTCGCTTCGCGTTGCGCTTGACGGTCGGGGGCTTCGGTATCCGGACTGAGTAAAATTTCTACCGCTCTTGCAAGAAGAATAAACTCTTCATTGGCTTTCGGACTCGGATTGATATCCGGATGCACTTTCAAAGCCATACGCTTGTACTGGCGCTTGATTTCGGCTTCCGAAGCTCCTGGTTTTAGTTGTAGTATGCGGTAACAGTCAGCGCGTTTCATCGAATTCCGAGTTGTTGAAGGGTTTGTAATCGATTGATTTTACCCCCCGGATTATAGATAATGGCTGATTTGTAAGCTTTTTTGGGAAAAGCGTACGGACCGATGTGTTGTTTACAATGGGTTTGAATAACTTCCATAACGGGAGATTGAGCTGTTTCATCAAGAACGATAATGCAGATTTCTCCAAAAGTATCATCGGGTTCGCTGGCAATAAAAAATGGTCCTGAAATCAACTGAGAAAGGTCTTTTTCAAGTTGCTCGGGGTGAATCTTGATTCCACCTGAATTGATCGCAAAATCGGCGCGTCCCAGCCATTCAAACGTTTGGGAATCAATCAAACGTACGGTATCGGTGGTTTTGAGATTCTCAATGTCCAATAACGCATCTGTGATCATCAATTGGTCATTTTCGGTGTTGAATGAAACTCCTTCCAGTGCCAAATAATGTGGTGTTCCCAGCTTTCGTATCGCAATATGAGAAACGGTTTCTGTCATTCCGAAGCCCACAAAACAGCGCTGATGAACTTCCTGTAACGCCTTTTCGAGATCGGATGAAAGCGGCGAACCACCAATTAAGATTGTTTTAACCTGTCTGAAATCGTTTGGTGCGTATTTGAGTAAATGTTTCAGTTGCAGAGGCACCATCGGACAAAAATCAAGCACTTCTCCTTCAAGTAAAGCCTCGGTTGGATATCCTGACGGTTCTGTAACGATTAAGGTTAAATCGCCAACTAGCGCCCTCACAATCATCATTTTTCCACCGATTGTGGCAGGCGAAATTCCAAGTAAAGCAGTATTTCCGGGTTTTAATTGGAAAAAATCGATGGTGCGTTTTGCCGATGCGATCAATTGTTCGCGTTTCAGCATGATTTTTTTCGGAGTTCCGGTAGAACCACTGGTTTTCACCTCAAAAACAGGTGTTCCTGCGTTCCATTCTGCAATAAAATGTTCCACTTCTTCCTGTATTCGAGGATCGGTTGTGCGGTATTTGATCTGAGTTTTCAATTTTGGTACGATAGTTGAAATCCAGTAAGAACTTTTTGACGTAGCTTCATTAATTTAATCGTTAAATTTAGGCATTCAAAAAGAATTGGAAACGCAAATTTTTTAGTCATGAGAAATACATTGATCATAACCGTAGTCGCTGCATTTGTTGCAATGGCGTTCACTTATGCACCTGTCAAACCTGTTCATCGTACCCATAAAACCGTAAACAGCGGTATTAAATTCGATAAGTTGGGCATGGAAAAAGCCTTGAAACAAGCCAAAGATTCCGGTAAACTGATTTTTATCGACGTACATACATCATGGTGCGGACCGTGCAAAGAAATGGCACGTACAACCTTTCAATCGGATGAAGTAGGGAAGGTGTTCAACAAAAAATTCATCAACCTTAAAATTGATGCTGAAACAGATGCCGACGGACCGGATGTATCTAAAAAATACAGTGTTACAGCTTACCCTACATTGTTGTTTATCAACGGAGATGGTAAATTGGTAAAACGTTTGGTTGGAAAACAATCGGAAGAAAAGTTGCTTTCTGTAGCCAACGGATTATAAGAAAAACACGCAATAATTTAAAGCGAATTCGGAAACGGGTTCGCTTTTTTTGTGACGTCAATGCTTTGAGGGCCATGTTATTAAGTTAAGCAAGAAATAATGATTAGATCCCTCAAAGGGGTGATTTACTATTAAAGATCACAACCCTATTAGAATGTGACGTACTGCATATTTTCCACCACGAATTAACGAATGACGTATTGTCTACAATTCTTTACGAATAACCGCTATCGCGGTCTACACGAATCAAAATGGAAACTTGTTTCCATTATTAGCTTTAAATTCATGTGTAATTTTCATTTCCGCCTCAGGCGGATGGGAGACTGTGATGTGCTAATAAATAGGAAATCGCCTTCAAAGGACGATTTTTCAAAATAGAATAATAAAAGCAGTAAAAGTTTGCAACAGATCATCCTTAGGCTGACACGGTGACACAGATATTGGACTATACGCTAGCGTATAGTATTCAAACTGAGTTGCGATATTCATCTGTGAAAATCTGCGCAATCTGTGGCTAAATCAGAAAAGAATCGTCAAACAAATTTATGCACGCATCGCAGATCCCATCCGTTTGAGACTGATTAATTCGTGGTGGAAAATTCAAAAGTTAGAATATTTTCTTTCATTACTTTTCCCAAAGAACCGAACTTCCAGAAAACACCGAAAACACTTTTTCAAGGCGCAATTTCCCTGTTTTGGTGCGGATGTCGGAAGCATAATAAAACTCCGCTTCGGCTTTTTCGGAGGTTACATGAAGTACCAAGAATCCATGATCAACTCCGTTCAAGTAGTGCAATTGCGGATTGTTCTCCATGTAAGCAGTGTGTTCGGCATCCAATTCGGCTTGGTTGTCGGTCCATTCGTCACTGTTGGCGGATGTGATGCTGGTTACAACGAATTCCACAGAAACATTATCCATGGTATCTTTAGTTCCGGTTAAATCATTTTCCAGGGCAAACGATGCGTGATAATCGCCGGTAACCCAAACGATGTTTTCAAGTTGTTGTTGATCAAACCAATCGATCAATCGTTTTCGTTCTGCCGGATAACCGTCCCAACCATCCATGTAGACTTGTTTTTGACCATTTTCCGCGCCGGTAACCATCGGTCCAAACGGAACTTGATTCCCAATAATTTGCCACTGAGCACCCGATGTTAATTGGTGTGTGAGCCATTTGTATTGTTCGTTCCCCAAAATAGTTCGGTCAGCATCTTGAAAATGCGGATCGGTGATACTATCCAATTGAACCGATCGACCTGCAATTCGCGTATCAAGAATAACCAGATTCAATAAGTTTCCAACGCGAAAAGCCCGGTACAACTCATGTTCGGGAGTTTCGCGCACCGGCATCCATTCGTAATACGCTTGTTTACCCGCATTTTTACGCTGGTACCAATCGCCTTCGTTTTCTTGGTGATTCTGAGCGCCGTCTACATAGGCATTGTTGGCAATTTCATGATCGTCCCAAGTGGTTACAAACGGTTTCAGCTGATGGGCGAGTTGCAAATCCGGGTCCAACCGGTATTGCGCATAGCGTGTGCGGTAATCATCGAGTGTCGTGATTTCCTTCGCAGGAACATGTTTGCGACCGATCGTCGTATCGCCGTAACCTCCGGGGGCGTATTCGTAGATGTAATCGCCCAGGTGCACAATCAAATCGATTTTCGGATTTTCGGCAATAAAACGGTAATTCGTGAAATATCCCCATTCGTAATTGCTACATGCGGCAAAAGCGATGTTCATTTCAGAAGGATTTTCGGCCAACGTTTTGGTTTGTCCGGTAACCGAGCGCTTCTTTTTGTAGTAAAAACAATAATAATAAGTGGTGTTTTCTTTCAGGGAAGTGACATCCACTTTAACGGTATAATCTTTTGCGAGCGTGGTTTTTACTTTCCCCGATTGCGCAATCTTTTTAAAATCGGGAGTTTGAGAAACCATGTAAGAAACCGTGATGTCTTTTTTGAAAGCTGCATTCAAGGTGAGTTTCGTCCAGATAATGACGGCAGTTTGAGTAGGATCGCCCGAAGCTACACCATGATAAAACGGTGCCATTTTCGCATCTAATTCGCTGACCAATGCAGGGTGAATGCGGAGATTCTCTTGCGCTTTCAGGGAGAACACCAAGCCAAGTGCCAACACCAATAAACAAACTGATTTCTTCATGTGTTTCGTTTTCACCGCAAATATATCATGAAATAGGGCTTGGGATGTTACGGGAGAATTAATGATTTTTCTCAACAGAACTATTCAACGGCGTTTTTAATTTTAACTATTTTTACTGCATAATTCATTCAAGTTCAAGCCACCAAGTATGTGTACCAGTTCCGTACAATTGTTCAAACAGCGATTAAAATATGCCCGTTTCAAAGGAGCTTCCGATGAAATCATTGCCGAATTGGAACGCAAAGTAAAGGAGAGCGAAGAACTGGAACGAATCCCCAAATTTTACGTAGCCAATGCCTTTCAACATCCTTCGATGGCGGTTTTATCAATAGAAGACAATCACTTAGATTTACGGAAACATCATTGGGGATTGATCCCGTCGTTTGTGAAGTCGGAAGTTGAAGCACGCGAATTATGGAACAAAACGGTCAACGCGCGTGGCGAATCAATTTTTGAAAAACCAGCCTTTAGTCACGCAGCCAATTTTTCTCGTTGCATTGTGCCGCTCGACGGTTACTTTGAGTATCATCACCGACATGGGAAAACGTTTCCTTATCTTATTCAACAGGAAGACAATTCGATGATGTATGTAGGTGGTTTGACCGCAAAATGGACGGCTCCATCAAGTGGTAAACTTGTTCGAACTTTCACCCTTGTTACCACTCCGGCAACCGATTTTTTGGCTGAAATTCATAACAATCCTAAACTGGAAGCAGCACGCATGCCATTGTTATTAGATCCAGAAAACATCGAAAAATGGCTAAATGGAAGTGTGGAAGAGGCTAAAGCATTGATCAAAACTAATGAAATGGCATTAAAAGCGCATACAGTGAACAAGCTAATAGGCAAGGACTCAAAGGGAAATGCGCCCGAAGCTTTAGAATTGCATGATTACCCCGAACTGCAAAGTTTACCGGGCTTATTCGATTGAAAATTACTTAACCAAAACCGGTTTTTGGGTGTTTCCGATCAGGTATCTCCCCAAGAAATAAGCCCCAACAGCTGTACTCACGTGCCACAGCCAATGCGTTCCCCACCACATCCAGCTCAGCTCCACTTTTTCATCGATGTACCGGAAAGTCAGCGCCAACACAAAACAACTACATGCACCGATGAACAAACCGACTAAATGAAAGGAACTTTTGGTTAAGTACAATGAACAAGGTAAGAGCAACATGGTTCCGCGCACCACGTATCCTGCCGAAATTTGATCTTGTCCGGTGAATAAAAGACCACTTATATAAGTCAATCCGATGAAAACAACCACAATTGGAAAAACGAGCCATTTCTTAGGAAGCACTTTTAGCCACATCCAAATG
>Ga0302293_10000690_pt1 | contig 17485 bp, 11 predicted proteins | sample III_Fen_N2_2_FD_198758 | JGI IMG/M metagenome (GOLD analysis project Ga0302293, IMG submission 198758) | Peat permafrost microbial communities from Stordalen Mire near Abisko, Sweden - III_Fen_N2_2 | ecosystem: Environmental > Terrestrial > Soil > Wetlands > Permafrost | place: Sweden: Abisko...
CAAAAATATTCGTCAACGGAGGTCGCAAAAGGTGCTGTTATTGCAGCAAACAATAAACTAATCGGCTATTCCGAGAAAGGCGAACTTTTCATGGCTGAAACAAATCCTTCAGGACTAAAGATTATAAGCAAAACCAAAATTACTTTAGGTTCCGATCAGCATTGGGCACATCCGGTGATCAATAATGGAGTTCTGTATGTTCGCCATGGAAATGTTTTGATTGCCTATAAAATATCAGAATAAATAAGAGCTTTTTCAAAAGAAACCAACGAAATATGAAAAGAATCAGTCTTTCACTAGTTTTCCTTTTTACTGTGTTAATTGCAGTTTCTCAACCTATTCAGTGGCGGGGAGCAAACCGCGATGGCAAATTCACCGATACAGGCTTGTTGAAAAAATGGCCCGATGGCGGTCCTCAGCAATTATTAAAAGTCGAAGGTATTGGGGATGGGTATTCATCAGTAATTGCTACCGATAAATATATGTTTGTAACTGGAATGATCGATACGCTCGATTATCTGTCGTGTGTTACAATGGATGGGAAAATAAAATGGAAAGTAGCTTACGGACGTTCATGGACTCAATCGTTTCCTGAAACCAGGGGTTCAGCCACAATAGAAGGTGATCGGGTATATGTGGTCAGCGGAACCGGCCAACTGGTTTGTATGAATGTTGAAGATGGCGCTGTTCGCTGGAAAGTGAATGTAGATAAGGATTACAAAGCAGAATGGCATATCTGGGGAGTAGCAGAATCTCCGCTGATTGTTGATGATAAGGTAATTTGCAGTCCGGGGGGAAAAACAACTTCCATCGTTGCCTTCGATAAAATGACAGGAAAACTGATTTGGAAGAGCGAATCCGTAGGAGGTCCACGCACATATGTATCACCAACAATCTATCAGTATAAAAACTTTAGATATATTTTGGCTGCAACCGGAACTCATTTAATTGCCCTTGAGCCCACAACCGGAAAAGTAGTTTGGACTTTTAAATACTGGGATGGTGCCAAGTGGGATCAACCCGGATTGATATGGGCCAATACACCTACTTTTAAAGGCGCAAATATTTTCCTTTCCATAGGATACGATTACCGGAATGTGATGTTGACCATGAGCGAAGATGGAAAGTCAGTTACAGAAAAATGGAGCAATTTGGTTCTGGATAATCATCATCATGGCATAATTGAATTGGATGGATATCTTTATGGATCGAACTGGACAAGTAATGCGAAAGGTAAATGGGTTTGTCTTGATTGGAACACTGGTGCAACAAAGTACGAAACTGCATGGCAAAATAAAGGGGCGTTGGTTTATGCCGATGGACTTTTTTATATTCTGGAAGAAAAAGCCGGAACTGTGGCATTAGTTAAACCAAATCCTCAGAGTTTTGATGTAATCAGCTCGTTTAAATTGCAAGGCGGAACTGGTATGTATTGGTCGCATCCGTTTATTGCGAATGGTAAATTGTATCTACGCCACGGTGCGGTTTTGTTTGTCTACAACATTAAAGCATAGTTTCGGAAAAATTGAACAAGATATTTTTGTTGCAATTGAGCCAAACCGTTCAGGAATTGAGTTAAATGATAATTGGACCATATTGGTTACATCCAGTTTTTCGATAAAAGATTTTTTGTGTAGCATGACGAAACCCTGATGGTTTATGATTTGAAAAACAGATAAATATTGGAGAACAAAATTAAATACATTCTTTGGTCAATCATCTCAGTTATGGCAATTCTGCTATTCTGGTGGATGTTTAGAGATCCAACGGGTAAATTTTCTGAAAGCTTGCCTGGCACAGATAATCGGGGAGCCGATTCTTTAGCAATTGGGCCACCAGTAAAAATTGGCGAAAAATTTGAGTCCTTTGCAACTTCAACTTCTGTGTTGAAAGGAACATGGACCCGTTTTCGCGGTGCCGATTACGACAATATTGTAAAAAATTCAGTGCCACTTAAAAATTCGTGGTCGGCCAACGATCCTGAAATTAAATGGTCGGTAGAATTAGGCGAAGGACATGCTGGTCCTGCAATTTACGAAGGAAAAGTTTATGTGATGGATTATGACGAAGCTAAACGCGAGGATGCTCTTCGTTGTTTTTCTCTTGAAGATGGTAAAGAGCTTTGGAAGCGTTCGTATGGTGTAAGCTTGAAACGCAATCACGGAATGTCTCGAACTGTTCCTGCAGTTACAGCTGATTATATTCTCACCATTGGGCCACGTTGCCATGTGATGTGCGTAAAGCGCGAAACCGGCGAATTGGTTTGGGGCATCGATATGGTACTGCAGTACAAAGCTGAAGTACCACTTTGGTTCACTGGTCAATGTCCGATGATCGATGGGAATAAAGCCATACTGGCTCCTGGAGGTACTTCGTTAATGATTGCTGTTGAAATGGCAACTGGAAAGGTATTGTGGGAAACGCCAAACCCTGGCGGTATCAAAATGTCGCATTCTTCCATTATGCCATGGACATTGAATGGCAAGAAAATGTATGTTTACAGCGCAGTTGGAGCCGTATTGGGAGTATCAGCTGAGGGCGCCGATGAAGGCAAAATTCTCTGGCAGTCAACGGCCTGGAATCATGCGGTTGTCGCTCCTGCACCGGTTTGCTTTCCGGATGGCAAGGTGTTTCTGACTGCTGGTTATGGTGCCGGAAGTATGATGATTAAAGTGACTCCTTCAGGAAGTGAATATAAAGTGGATATATTGAAACAATACTTACCAAAAGACGGGATGGCTTGTGAACAACAGACACCTGTAATTTGGGACGGAAAAATGCTGGCAATTGAGCCGAAAGATGCAGGTCCGTTGCGCAATCAACTGATTTGTGTTGATCCTTCAGATGTAACCAAAGTCATTTGGACTTCAGGAAAGGATGGCCGTTTTGGACTAGGGCCATACCTGATTGCCGATAACAAGATGTTTATTTTGAGTGACGATGGAACGCTTACGATGATTAAGCCCGACACTAAAAAGTACATTCAGCTGGCGCAGAAAAAGCTATTCGACGGGCAAGACGCCTGGGCTCCAATGGCTTTGGCTGACGGCTTTTTGATGTTGCGCGATTCGAAGAAGATGTATTGCGTAAAAGTAAATTAAGATGTTATGAACCGGAAATTAGTAAATATTGTGCTGATTGTTCTGGCGTTGGCTATAGTAGTCATCATTGGAAAGGATTTTATTGGGAATAAAGCCGGAAAAAATATTGAAAATCCATACGAATATAACATCGATGAATATCGAAAAGTGGATTCGACCAAAATTCTGTATACCGAAAAGATTCATTTCCCCGTTAAAGCAAACTATTGGGCAGGGATAACAGTTTCCGATTCAACAATTATTGTGGCAACAGCCAATCAGCTTCTGAAATTCGATTATTCAGGAGCCCAGATTTTCAGTAAAGACATTACTGATACAGCAACTTGCGTGACTGTAGATGAAAACCGACAGATTTGGATAGGCATGCGTCATTATGTGGTGATGTACGACCAAAACGGCACACTGGTCAAACGCTGGAATTCGTTTGGCGATCGGGCTGTATTTACCTCAATAGCAGTTTCAGGAGAAAATGTTTACATAGCTGATGCCGGAAATCGGATTGTATATCAGTGTAATACCAACGGTCATGTGGTTCAGAAGATAGGAGAGAAAGACGAGCAAGAAGGAATTTCAGGGTTCGTAATTCCAAGTCCATATTTCGATGTGGCCATTGATGATGGCGGGTTCTTATGGGCAGCAAATACAGGTCGCCATATGTTCGAAAATTATAATCAAGATGGCTCTCTCCGAACCTCATGGGGCGTGACCAGTTTTAAAATCGAAGGATTTAGCGGATGTTGTAATCCGGCACATTTCGCTATTCTTAACGACAATTCTTTCGTTACCAGCGAAAAAGGAATGCCAAGGATAAAATTATACGATCAGCACGGACAATTCATTGGGATTGTTGCTCCTCCTGCAGCTTTCAGTGGCACATTGGCTCCTGATATTGCAGTGGACAAGCAATCTCGGGTAATTGCACTCGACTTTGAACGTCAACAGGTACGAATTTTTGAAAAGAAAAAAGATGGAAACAACTAGAAGAGATTTTTTCAGAAAAGCGGCTCAACTTACTTTTCTGTCGGCAATGATCGGCGGTTCTGCTTATTTGCTTACTGAAAACCGAGTTCAACTGGATGGTTGTGCAGATAATAAATTTTGCAAAAAATGTCAGAAACTAACGACTTGTTCGTTGGATAAGGCAAAACAATACAAACAAGATGAGCGATAAAAAAGAACCCAAAAGCATTGAAAGGCGTCGGTTTATCCGAAGCGGAATGCAGATGGCACTGGCTGTTTCGCTTGGTGGGATAGCAGGTGTTTCGCTTCTGAAATCGACTTCAAAGGAATTGGTTTGGCAGATCGATCCGTTTAAATGCGTGCAGTGTGGCCGGTGTGCCAACGAGTGTGTGATGACTCCTTCTGCAGTTAAATGTGTGCATGCCTTCGATTTGTGCGGCTATTGCGATTTATGTGGTGGCTTTTTGAAACCCGACCCGAATGCCCGTACCACTGCTGCCGAAAATCAGCTTTGCCCAACGGCAGCGATCAAACGTCGGTACATTGAAGAACCTTATTTCGAATATATCATCGAAGAAGATTTATGTATTGGTTGCGCCAAATGTGTTGCTGGTTGCACCTCATTTGGAAACGGCTCGCTGCATTTGCAGGTTCGGCACGATCGCTGTAAAAATTGCAACGAATGCGCTATTGCCAGGGTTTGTCCGGCTGATGCCTTCCAGCGGGTTCCAGCTGATACACCTTACTTGATTAAAGGAGGATTTACAAAAGGCGGAAGTAGTAAGGACCAATTGAAAAAGGGATAAGCACCCTAAACTAAATATGAGCCAACTTAAAAGATATTTTCTACTGATTTCGGTGATGCTTTTTGGAGCGATCCAATCTTTTGCTGCCGATGCCAAACAACGCTTTCCGAAACCTGAATTTGATTCAGGATACGTTCAGCCGTTTACTACTGCGCCATCGCCAAGGTTTCTGCTTTTGCAGTATTTTGATGTGTTGGTTTTGCTGGGTGTATTATCACTAGTCACCTGGTTTGTGTTGAAAAAGCGCTCCAGAAAAGGCGTTTTCTGGACTTCAGTTTTCTCGCTGTTATATTTTGGGTTTTACCGCGAGGGATGTATTTGTTCAATCGGTTCAATTCAGAATGTGGTACTCGGAATTTTCGATCCGACTTATGCGATCCCACTTACAGCTCTTTTGTTTTTTCTGTTGCCATTAATTTTTACACTTTTCTTCGGAAGAACTTTTTGTGCCGGAGCTTGTCCGCTTGGAGCTATTCAGGATATTGTTGCCATCCGGCCAATTGAATTGCCCAAATGGATTCAGAAAGTATTGGGCTTAATCCCCTATTTATACCTTGGGCTTGCTGTTCTGTATGTAGCCACCAAATCCGAATTTATTATTTGTCGATACGATCCGTTTGTCGGTTTATTCCGGTTCGATGCGCCATACAACATGTTAATTCTTGGCATCTTATTTCTGGCGATTGGCGTGTTTGTTGCCCGTCCGTATTGCAGATTCTTTTGTCCCTACGGCGTTTTGCTGGGTTGGATGTCGAAATTTTCGTCGCATCACATGACCATCACACCTGCTGCATGTATCCAGTGTAAATTGTGTTCCAACTCGTGCCCGTTTGGTGCCATTGATGAACCGGTGGTTGAAACCGGAAAACGTCGCAGCAATGTGAATCGCCTGATGACTTATTTCGTGTTACTGCCGCTGTGGATTGGGATTGGTGGATTTGCAGGTTCAATGATGCACGTACCGCTATCTCGATTCAACCAAACAGTTTACCTTGCTGAACAAATTGTTGAACATCCTGAAGTAAAGAATGATCCAAAGAATATAGATGTTCGCACGTTTATGAGCTCCGGAAAATCGACCGAACAATTGATTCAGGAAGCCGATGCAATTCGTCGCCAGTTTTATTGGGGAGGTTGGATTCTTGGTGGATTCATGGGTGTGGTTATTGGAACGAGCCTGATCGGTTTGTCCACCTTCAGGAAACGCGAAGATTGGGAGCCGAATAAAACCAATTGCCTGAGTTGCGCCCGGTGCATGGATTATTGCCCCGTGAAGAAAGAATAAGTTTTGCGTGTTTCAAGTTATCCTTTGCCGTCTGCTTTAGCTGACGGACATGGAGACAATTAAAAACAATTAGAAAATATCTGAATTCAAAAGATAATGAACATCTTAAAAAACGATAAAATAAAGCTGGCACAGCGCATTGGCTGGATCTCTGCGGTATTTGCCCTGATCATGGCTGTATTGCTGATTGCCAACTTTGCGCAAACGAAGCTCAACAAACCGATTGACAACAAAACCATTCCTGCTTTGGTCAAACGGTTGAGTGAAAATCCTGGTGATGAAACACTGAAGACTGAAATTCGTGCTTTTGACCTAATGGCAAGAAAAGCCTATTTTACCAGTCAATGGCAGATCCGGACAGGAATTTATCTGATGTTTCTTGGAATCATTATTTCCGTTTTGGCTGTTCGATTTATTTTGGCAGCCAAATCGAAACTGAACGAAATAGATAGTGTTGAAAAAGTAAATGAACTTGATAAATTGGTGGCACAAAAGTGGGTCATTTATGTCGGTTCCGGCTTGGTTGTAATTGCCTTGGGCTCTGGATTTCTGGCTTCCAATTCACTCAAAGATTACATGGTCAATGAAAATATTGCCATTCAGGAAGAAAGCCCTACCGAGACGGCCGTTGCTCCTGCTGTTCAGGAACAGGCTTCAACTGCAAGTAATCAAACAGCTCAACCTGAAACTCCAACGAACATCGAAAATGCTGCAGTTTCTAATGCAGCGGTTGCCAATCCTGCAGAAGCTCCAGCAGCTCCGGCAACTGCAAAAGCTGCCGGATTACCAACTCAAGCCGAGTTGAAAGCTAATTATCCATTTTTCCGAGGTCCGCAAGGAGACGGAGTTGCTTTCCAGAAAAATACACCAACCGACTGGAATGGTGCTGGTGGCAAAAATGTAGTCTGGAAAGTAAAAGTTCCAAAAGCCGGTTTCAGTTCGCCAATTATTTGGGGTAACCAGTTGTTTGTGACCGGCGCCGATGCCCAGTCGCGTGTGGTTTATTGCTACGATAAAAACTCCGGAAAATTACTTTGGGAAGCTGCTGCTGACAAAATTCAAGGTTCGCCATCGGCAATGCCTAAAGTAACTGCTGATACCGGTTTGGCTGCCCCGACCATGGCTACCGATGGACGTGCTGTATTTGCCATTTTTGCTACCGGCGATGTGATTGCACTTGATATGAGCGGAAAGCGCTTGTGGGCAAGGAATTTGGGCGTTCCTGACAATCATTACGGTCATGGCTCATCACTCATTGTGTATAAAGACAAATTGCTAATTCAATACGATACCAATAAATCAGGAAAACTGTTGGCTTTGGACACGCGATCCGGAACCACAGTTTGGGAAACTGCGCGTAATTCAAAAATATCCTGGTCATCACCAATTTTGGTGAATACAGGCAGCAGAACTGAACTGATTCTGACTACAAACCCAAATGTGAACGGTTACGATCCTCAAACTGGTAAGGAACTTTGGAACATTGCCTGCCTTTCCGGAGAAGTTGGCCCATCAGCCGGGTATGCCGACGGGATGGTTTTTGCCGCAAATGAATACGCCAAATTGGTTGGTATCAAAATCGGTGGTGGAACTCCTGAAATCGTATGGGAAGCTGACGAGTATTTGCCAGAAGTTTCGAGTCCTTTGGCCGTAAACGGACTATTATTTGTTGCGACCACCTATGGTGTTTTAGCTTGTTACGAGGCCAAAACCGGAACAAAACTTTGGGAGCAGGAATATGGCAATCCATTTTATTCTTCACCTGTTTATGCCGATGGTAAGGTTTATATAACAGATATGACTGGAAAAACACACATTGTAAAAGCAACCAAAGATTATCAATTGGTGGGTACGCCGGAATTAGGAGAAAAGGCGGTTTGCTCGGCTGTTTTTCAGGATGGACGGGTTTTTATCAGGGGAATGAATAACCTGTATTGTCTGGGAACGAAATGATTGGAGATTAGAAAGTGAATAACGAAACAAACATACAAGAAACTGTTGATCAAATCATAGCAGAAAAAGGGTTGGAAGGGAAATCTGTCATTCCGATTTTGCAGGCGATTCAAAATACTTACAATTACCTTCCAGAGGACGCATTGAAATACGTCTGTGAAAAAACCGAAATTACTCCGGAACAGATTGTTGGCGTGGCTTCGTTTTATTCGCAATTTCGGATGCAGCCTGTTGGTGAGCACATCATCAAAGTATGCGTTGGAACGGCTTGCCATGTGAAAGGTGCGGGTCAGGTTTACGATGCATTCCGCCGCCATTTTAACCTCACCGGACATGAAGAAACTGATGTTTCCCGAAAATATACCATCGAAAAAGTGTCATGTCTCGGATGCTGTACATTGGCACCTGTAGTTCAGATCGATGAAATTACCTACGGACACGTGGCTTCTGATAAAGTTGGAAATGTGTTGGCCGATTTTGAAAAACATGCAGGAATTTCAAGTGGTAAAAAAGGTTTGTTCAGGAATGTGGATGGAGAAGAGATTCAGGGTGAAATCCGCATTGGATTGGGGTCTTGTTGTGTGGCTTCCGGAAGTGAGGACGTTAAAAAGGCGGTAGAAGAAACAATTGCTGACACGGGAATTAAAATCAACCTCAAAAATGTGGGATGTGTAGGCATGTGTCATCAGGTTCCGTTGGTTGAGGTGTTTCCAAAGAATGAAAAATCAACGCTTTATGCGAAAGTGAAACCCGAAGATATTGCCGGTATTATTGCGACTCATTTTAAGCCACTGGGTACTTTCAGTATGTTGAAAAACAGCGTATATAAGTTTTTCGAAAGTGTCCAAACTGATACTGTTTGGGACGGCGTAAAGCAATATTCGATTGATGCCCGCGAAAAGGCGGTGTCCGATTTTTTGGATCGTCAAATTCCGATTGCAACTCAATACCGCGGTATAATTAATCCGCTCGACATTGAGGAATACCTTTCTCATGAAGGTTTTGCAGCGATGAAAACCTGCCTGACAAAATTATCTTCAGAAGATATCATTCAAACAATTAAAGATAGTGGTCTGCGAGGACGGGGAGGAGCTGGTTTCCCTACAGGACTGAAATGGAGTTTGGTTGCCGAAAATAAATCAGATGTGAAATACCTGATAGTGAATGGCGACGAGGGCGATCCGGGTGCTTTTATGGACCGGATGTTGCTCGAATCATATCCGTATCGCGTAATTGAAGGTGCTGTTATCGCGGCGAAAGCGGTTGGTGCCACCCAAGGATTTTTCTATATCCGTGCCGAATATCCTTTGGCAGTGAAACGAATCCGGCAGGCACTGATTTATTGCCGCGAAAAAAATTACCTCGGTGAAAATATTTTGGGAAGCGGATTTTCGTTCGACATGACCATTTACGAAGGTGCCGGTGCTTTTGTATGCGGCGAGGAGTCGGCATTAATGGCATCCATCGAGGGTGAACGAGGGTTTCCACGCATTCGACCTCCATTTCCGGCCGTGAGTGGTTTGTGGAAGCAACCAACCTTGATCAACAATACCGAAACTTTTGCACAGGTTTCATACATCATTCGCGAAGGATCGGCCAAATTTGCAGGCATAGGTTTAGGCCGAAGCAAAGGAACCAAAGTGTTTGCTCTGGCCGGAAAAGTGAATCGCGGCGGGCTGATTGAAGTCCCGATGGGAATTACCGTTCGCCAGATTGTTGAAGAAATTGGTGGAGGAGTACAAAATGGCAAAAAGTTTAAAGCAGTACAGATAGGTGGTCCTTCGGGTGGCTGTGTGCCTTATCAGTTGTATGACACACACATCGATTACGAATCACTGCTCGAAGTTGGTGCTATGATGGGTTCCGGCGGTTTGGTGGTTTTGGATGAAGACGATTGTATGGTAGATATTGCCCGGTTCTTTCTGTCATTTACCCAGAACGAATCTTGCGGAAAATGTACTTTTTGTCGCATCGGAACCAAACGGATGCTGGACATTCTGACCAAAATTACAACAGGAAAAGGAAGCTTAAAGGATCTGGACGAATTGGAATACCTGGCGAGCTGGACGAAAAAGGGAAGTTTGTGTGGCTTGGGAAAATCGGCACCAAATCCAATTTTGTCAACTTTAAAATATTTCAGGGAAGAATACATTGCACACATCAATGGCAAATGCCCTTCGGGTAAATGCCAGAGCCTGATTAAATATCAGATAAACGATTTGTGTATCGGCTGCACCAAATGTGCACAAAAATGTCCAACCGATGCTATCCTGTTCAAGCCGCACGAAAAGCACGAAGTTATCACCGACCTCTGTATCAAATGCGATGCCTGTAAACAGGTTTGTCCGGTTGACGCGGTTGAAATAGTTTAAAGTTTCAGGTTTCAAGTTTTGGTCGTGAGGTTTTGGATATTGGAAATTGGTTGTTGAGTATTGGAAATTATCTTGTGACTCCGAAGGAGTCAAATTTGAATAACCGCTGGTGAAACCCTTGGAAAATTATCCCTGACAGGGTTTTAAACCCTGTCAGGGATAAAAGAACAAAGAGAAAAATGATAAAACTTACTATAGATAATCGCACCGTTGAAGTCCCTTCTGGTACTTCAGTCTGGCAAGCTGCTCAATCCATTGGTATTGAAATACCAACCATGTGTTTTCTGGAAGGTACTGAGCATTTCACTTCTTGTATGATTTGCCTGGTGAAGGACGCAAAAAACGGTCGCTTTTTTGCCTCCTGTTCAACGCCTGTTGCTGAAGGACAGGAAATTATTACCAATGATGCTGAAACAACCGAATCGCGGAAAGCCGCACTGGAATTACTCCTGAGCGAACATGTGGGCGACTGCGAAGCACCTTGCCAGTTGGTTTGTCCGGCGCACATGAATATTCCACTAATGAACCGTCTGATTGCCAAAGGTGATTTTGCCAAAGCGCTGGAAGTGGTGAAACGTGATATTGCATTGCCTGCAATTCTGGGTCGCATTTGTCCGGCTCCTTGCGAGGCTGGATGTCGCCGCAAACAGGTGGACGAAGCGGTTTCGATTTGTTTGCTGAAACGTTTCGTGGGTGACGAAGATTTAAAAACAGAAAAGCCATATCAGCCTAAATTGGCTGAACTTTCAGGCAAAAAAGTAGCCATCATTGGCGCTGGTCCTGCCGGACTGGCTGCCGCTTATTATTTGCAGATCAAAGGTCATCAGGCAATAATTTTTGAAAAGAACAGCAAAGCTGGCGGAGAGTTGCTTCAGATCGATCAGGAAATCTTGCCAATGGGAATTGTTGAGCAGGAAGTCGCTCAAATTGTGGCAACCGGAGTTCAAATCCGACTGAATGAGACAATTGATGACAACCGTTTTTCTGAATTACAGAAGGAGTATGATGCTATTGTTGTAGCATATGGAGCTGTAAAAGAAGATACATACGATTACGGATTTAAGACTAATGATGCTGGAGTCATTGCTAATAAAACCAGTTACCAGACTTCGATCCCGAATATTTTTGCCATTGGAAATTCTGTCAGGTACTCGAAAATGGCGGTACGGTCAGTTGGTCAAGGAAAAGAAGTAGCTACGGTCATCGATAATTATTTTAAGACTTCAGAAATTAAGGGATATCCGGAACGGTTTAATTCCAAATTCGGGAAACTTGCTGAGGCTGAATTTATTCATTATCTGAAAGATTCGGAATCTTCACTACGACAGATGGCTGATCAATCCGGGTTCACCAAAGAAGCTGCTATCCGCGAAGCCAAACGTTGCATGCACTGCGATTGCCGAAATCCGGAATCGTGTGTATTGCGCGAATTGTCCGACCGTTATCGTGCTGTTCAAAAGCGCTTTCAAAGTGACGAACGTTTTAATGTAGAAAAATTTATTCAACGCGAAGGTATTGTTTACGAACCTTCCAAGTGCATCAAATGTGGTATTTGTGTCCGGTTGACCCGACAACATCAGGAAGAATTCGGTTTTACTTTTATTGGCCGCGGCTTTGATGTGAAAGTGGGTGTTCCGTTTAATGAAAGCATTCAAAAAGGATTAGAGAAAACAGCCGAGATTGTTGCCAAAGCTTGTCCAACAGGTGCATTAGCTATGTTCGGAATAGAAGAACAGATTTAAATTCATTCAGAAAAGGACCAATAGAATAGGGCAATTTCGTTAAGAAACTTTAACTTTATGTGAAAAACATTGAAGTTAAATTTGAGTTCATATTTTAAAAATAGAAATCCTCAACTTTCTGCTGAAATAAGTTATGGAAACGTCAACGAAACCGGTTTTTTACTCCACCAATTCTTCACGATGGAAGCGATTCTTATGGGGAGTTAAAATCCTTTCTGTATTTGTTCTCATAGGTGTTGTTTGCCTGTCGTTTTCCTTGTTGCACAAACAAGTTTTCAGACTTCCGTCGTTGCATGAGCACCTGATGCTTTCTCAGAACGAAAATCTGAAATACAACAGCGCTGATTTGCAGGCTGCAGAGAGCGAACACTTCAAAAAATTGGCTCTGGAAGCCCGAACCCTCAAAGAGCATAATTTCTATAAGAAAGATAAAGTTGTTCCGGGCGAGGTAAGAAAGTATATGCCTGTTCGTGCCGGGTTTTACGTGAACTGGGATATTCAATCGAAATATTCTTTGGACCAGAATGCTTCAAAAATGAACATGATTCTTCCTGAATGGCTTTTTATTCAGGATACAACTGATGTGGTATCGGTTGATATTGACTTGTCGGCACTTGAAATCATGCGGAAAAACCACTTGGCTATTGTTCCCATGCTGTCGAACTATTTCAAAAATGTTTGGAACGGCAAAAATGTGCACCGCATCATCACTTCACCTGAAAGACGTGCCACACTGATTAAGAGCCTGATAGCTGTTCTGGATAAGTACAAATTCAATGGGGTAAACATCGACTTTGAAGAGTTGACGGATGAAAAAACAGATGAGTACCTCGTTACTTTTATGAAAGAGCTGTATCATGAATTGAATATCAGAGGTTACCTCGTGACCCAGGATATTGCCCCATTTAACGAAGATTACAATGTAGCAGAACTGGCAAAATACAACGATTTTATATTCCTGATGGGTTACGATCAGCATAATTCAACTTCGGAAGCTGGTCCGGTGGCAGCTCAAAACTGGCTCGAAGCAGGTTTGGCTGATCTATGTAAAAAAATTCCTTCAGATAAGGTAGTGCTTTGTATCGCAGCCTTCGGATACGATTGGCAGGATGGCTTTCAGGGTGAAGATGTAACGTATCAGGAAGCCATTTCAACTGCGCTCGAAAGTGAAGGAAAAGTGAAGTACGACAACAATACATACAATCTGGACTATTCATACTCCGACGACAACGATAAGGAACATCATGTTTATTTTGCCGATGCAGCAACAGCTTTTAACGCTATTCGAACTGCATCTGATTTCGAAACTTCGGGAGTAGCAATTTGGCGGCTTGGATCGGAAGATCCGCGATTGTGGAAATTCTACAACAACGATCTTTCTGCCCCGACACTAAACAGCAAACCATTCAATGTTAATTTGTTGCAAGAGGAACAGTCGTCGTATAGTGTTGATTATGTTGGTGCGGGCGAAATTTTGAATATTTTATCGATTCCTCACCCCGGAAAATTCAGCATTGAATACGATAAATCTGATAATCTGGTGGCCGAAGAAGAATATACAAGTTTGCCTTCAGGATATGTAATTAACAAAGCAGGTGAGAAGAAAAAACAGGTTGTGCTTACTTTCGACGATGGCCCTGATGAACGCTATACTCCTCGTATTCTGGATATTCTGAGCGAATACAAAGTGCCGGCTGCCTTTTTCGTAACCGGAATAAATGCAGAACAGAATCTTCCTTTGGTAAAGCGTCTTTATCGCGAAGGTCACGAGATTGGTAATCACACCTTTTTGCATCCAAATCTGACTCTGACATCAGACGATCGACTGAAACTTGAATTAAGGTCGACCGGATACATCATCGAAAGCATAACCGGTCATGCGACTACCTTGTTCCGTCCACCATACGACACCGATGCTGAACCGACAAATCCGATTCAGATACGTCCGATTTATACAGCCAAACAGGAAGGATATTTGACCATAGGTTCCTCAATCGATCCGCGCGACTGGGAAGAAGGTGTTTCTGCTGACACTATTGTTGCCAGAGCCGAAAGGCAGAGCGGATTAGGAAACATTATTTTGTTGCATGATGCCGGAGGAGAGCGAGAACAAACTGTTGCCGCATTGCCCCGAATCATTGAATATTACAAAATGCATGGTTATCAGTTTGTGAGTCTTGCGTCGTTAATGGATAAAAAGCGCGACGACATTATGCCGCAAGCTGTTGGCTCATTCAATAAATATCTTCAGTCAGCTGATGCAACCGTTTTTAAAACCGGTTATTATTTCAATCGCGTGGTATCTGCCATTTTCTTTTTGGCAATGATTCTTTCGTTGTTTAAGATCAAGAGCATTGCTATATTGGCTATCCGCCAAAGGAGAAAATCAAAAGGGCAGGCAGTATATTTGCCGGTTGCAAGAAATCACAAGGTAAGTGTTATTGTTCCGGGATATAACGAGGAGCTTACAGCGCCAAAAACTGTCGAGAACTTGCTTTGTTCCGATTATCCGGATATGGAAATTGTTTTTGTTGACGATGGTTCTAAAGACAATACCTTCAGGAATATTCAATTACTTTATGGCGACCATCCGAAGGTCAAGGTATTGACCAAGCCCAACGGAGGAAAAGCTTCAGCCCTGAATTACGGAATTGGTTTTGCGTCGGGCGATATTCTGGTGTGCATCGATGCCGATACTGTTCTTAATCCGGATGCAGTTTCAAGAATGGTCGCCTGTTTTGACGATGCGGAAGTGGCTGCAGTTGCCGGAAATGTTAAAGTTGGTAACCGTAAAAATCTGCTTACCCGCTGGCAGTCGATCGAATACATTACCAGTCAGAATTTTGACCGGCGTGCCTATGAAATGGTTAATGCCATTATGGTGGTTCCCGGCGCCATTGGCGCTTTCAAACGGGAGGCGGTAATGAAAGTTGGTATGTTTACCACTGATACGCTTGCCGAAGATTGCGATCTGACGTTGCGTTTGCTAAGTGCGGGATATAAGGTTCGCACATGCAACGAGGCCCTGGCTTTTACCGAAGTGCCCGAAACTTTGCACATGTTGCTCAAACAGCGTTTCCGGTGGACATTTGGAATTATGCAATCTTTCTGGAAACATCGGGGAAATCTGTTTTTACGCCGGAATCCTAACCTGGGGTGGATTGTTCTGCCCAATATGTTGGTATTTCAGCTTATTTTACCACTGCTGTCACCACTCGTCGATCTGACACTTATATTTTCGCTATTCATGCCCAGAGGTGGGATTATTGCCTTGCTTTATTTTGGATATTACTTTTTAGATCTTTGTATTTCGATACTTGCATTTCATTACGACGCCGAAAAATTTACACTGCGCGAAGCGGGTAATCTGTTTCTGCAGCGAATCGTTTATCGTCAATTGTTGTGGTATGTTTTGGTAAAAGGTTATCTGCGGGCTTTGAAAGGTGAACTTGCCGCCTGGGGTTTTCTGAAACGCACTGGAAGCGTGGAAATGGCGCATTAGATATAGATTATTAAATTTTAATAACTTTGAGACAAAGCCTAAACAGTTATTCCGTATGAAGTTTTTCCAAATTTTCATTTTTTGCAGTTTTTTCGTTCTTGAAACATCAGCTCAGTCCTGGACTATTTTTCGTGGCAATCAACAGCTTACAGGTGCCACTTCTGCCAGCATTCCGGATAAACCCAAATTACTTGCATCATATCAAACAGGTGATGACATTAAAGCATCTCCAGTTGTTGACGGACAAACCATTTTTTGCGGATCGACCGATGGAACGATGTATGCCCTAGGTTTCGACGGCAAACTGAAATGGAAGTTTATTGCAGGCAACTCGATTGAAGCTCCGGCGCTGGCGATGGATGGTTCGGTCTTGTTTGGTCAGCTTGACGGGTTGTTTTACCGATTAGATGAGAAGACCGGCAAGCAAATCTGGAAATACAAAACCGACAACCAAATTATGGGTTCGGCCAACTGGATGAAAGTTGGTAGTCAGATTCGATTATTTGTGGGCAGTTACGATTATAACCTGCATTGTTTCGGGTTCGTTAAAGGCGACAGCATCTGGCGCTATGAGTCGGATAATTACATCAACGGCACTCCGGCATTGTATGGCAAATACGCTGTGTTTGGTGGCTGCGATGGCTTTTTGCACATGGTGAACATAGAGACTGGAAAAGTGTTTAAAAAGATCGAAATGGGGACATACATTGCTTCGTCGCCAGTAGTCGATGGAAAATTTGCCTATGTAGGCGATTACGAAGCTAAATTTTTCTGTATTGATTTGGAATCGGGGAAGATTGCCTGGACCTATCACGAAAAGGATAAAATATTGCCTTTTATTGCTTCACCTGCTTTGAGTGGCAATTTTGTTGTGATCGGCAATCAGGATAAATTCATTTATTGCTTCGACAAAACATCCGGAAAACTGGTATGGAAGGTGAAAGCATCCAATAGGGTAGAGTCCTCATCGGTTATTGCCTCTGGAAAAGTAATTACCGGAACCATGGACGGAATGTTGTATATTCATGATCTGAAAACCGGAGCCGAACTTTGGAAATACGAGCTGGGCAGCCCTATCGTTGGAAGTCCGGCAGTAGTTTCAGGAAAGATTGTGGTTGGAGCAGGCGACGGACGGATTTATATTTTTGGATAAAATAGACACAAGTATCAGGATATAAGTATCAAGCTTTTTTCCTGATACTTGATACTCATTTCTTGATACCAATTTTTTAGCATATGAAAATCGCACACATTATTCCGGGTTCGGGCGGTAGTTTTTATTGCGGAAATTGCATGCGTGACAGCAAATATATCCGTGCTCTTCAAGATCTGGGGCATCAGGTGATTAAAGTGCCATTGTATTTGCCCATTTTTGATGATGCCCACGATTTGGATGAGGTACCCGTTTTTTACGGGGCGGTGAATCTTTATCTTAAACAACAATTTCCCATTTTCAGGCATATGCCAGCTTTTGTCGAACATGCACTCGATTCGAAAAGTGTATTGGAAATGGCTGCACGAAAGGCTGGTTCAACGCGGGCCAAAGGTCTGGAAGGAATGACCATTTCGATGTTGTTGGGCGAAGATGGTAACCAAAAAGAGGAACTGGAACGATTGGTTGATTGGCTTGCCGATGAGGCGAAACCCGATGTGGTTCACCTCTCGAATGCCTTGTTGCTAGGCCTTGCCCACCGAATTAAACAACGGATGAATGTCACTGTGATTTGCTCGCTTCAGGACGAAGATGTTTGGGTGGATGCGATG
>Ga0302293_10000692_pt1 | contig 17455 bp, 10 predicted proteins | sample III_Fen_N2_2_FD_198758 | JGI IMG/M metagenome (GOLD analysis project Ga0302293, IMG submission 198758) | Peat permafrost microbial communities from Stordalen Mire near Abisko, Sweden - III_Fen_N2_2 | ecosystem: Environmental > Terrestrial > Soil > Wetlands > Permafrost | place: Sweden: Abisko...
TGTTGCTGCAATGAATCTACCGTGGCTCTGTAATACTGAAGAGACAGAGAAGCCTGCAAAGACAGTTTTTCGGTAAGCTGTTTGGTAAAGCCCATAAATGTTCCGGCACTTTGTTCCTTCTGTGTTTGATCAAAGGTAGCAGTATTGTCGGTGACATTATTTATACTGGTAAACGATTTATTGTCTGTTTCCGAGATTGATCCGCTTATTCCGTAATTCAATTCCCAGTCGTGTGCCAGATGACTGGTCATGTTGGCATATACATTTCCTTTTTGAACATGTTGTGATGAGCTGCTGATGATATCCTCCTGTGAGTCCAGGCTTGATAAGTTTAGCATATCCTGATTGGTACGATCGTTATACAGCACATAATCACCACCCAGGCTTAACCCTTTGGCAGTTACATAGTCTAACCGAAAACTGTGCAATGAAGTGGGTCCGGTAATATGAATATTGGTTGATACGGTATCTACATTTACAAAAGAGGTGATGGAAGATCTGTTGGCATTGACATGATCAAAAGATCCCGTATACGTAAAAGTCAGATGGCTTTTGGTTGCCGTTTCATATTCCAGTACGCCATGTACATTTTGTGTAGTGACCATTGCTTTACCCTGATTGGCCTGATTAACTGTGTAGATTTGATTGTTGAATGTAGGAAAAGCCTGCATATTTTCTTTTCTTCGTCCGTTATCTTTATCTACCGAATAAGAAAAATCACTTGAAAATCTACCACTGGTATAGCCCAGATTGACGCGTCCCGAAGGTGAAAAATAATAGGCCTGGCTTCCGGTGAGCGAGACTTCACCTTTCACCACATCTTTCAGCGTCTTATCGTCTTCCATAATAATATTGATTGCCGCTCCGCGAACTCCATATTGTGGGGGGGTGCTGTACATGACCTCCACCTTCTTCACCTTGCCTGCCGGAGTGGATTTAAGCAGGCTTATAACCTGATCAAGGGTCATGGAGCTCAGCCGGTTATTGATGAGTATATTTGTTTTAGTTGTCCCGATAATGGAAACCAGATCGCCTGTCATGGATATGCCCGGAAGCTCTTTCAGTACGTCAAAAGCATTGTCAACAGGTTTGTATTTAATCAGATTGGGAATGTTATACTGCAATTTACCACCTGTTACTTTCAGTATAGAACGTTGTGCTTTTACAAAAACATCGGGTAGTTTAAGCGTCGTGCTGTCATTTAATTTTAAAACATTTTTATTTTCAATGTCCTGTGCCTGGAGTGAATTTACGAAAGAAATGTTTAAAATAACGGAAATTAAAAGTAGTTCGATTTTTTTCTTCATTTGTAGATAATGGTTTTAGCAGCCCATGGAAATCGCCGGTTAAATTTCAATGTTGTTTTTTCAATCCCGTATTCATGCCGGTTTGATAACTGTTTTATTTATAAATACAACTATAATAGCTGGTTGAAATAACTATTTATTGGAATTTGTATTTAAAATTGGTGCGATTTTAATAATTAGAATTTCGCACATGTAATTTTGCGTCAAAAGTACAAACTCTTTTTAACATACCCAATATTTTGTCCCTGTATTTTAAGGTTGTTTAAAAATAACGAAATTATTAAATAAAAAAACCGTCCCGACGGAACTGTCAGAACGGTTTTAATATCTAATTGTACAAGATTGATTAACCCGATACCTGAACTATTATTTGCACTAAAAAAAATATTGTACAAATACAATATCAATGGTGTTGATTGATTAATTTGTATGATTCTCTGCAAAAGAACCCAATACATCCAAAAAATAATTCTGCAATTTTATTTTGCCTGATTTATTTTTACAAATAATGGATTTTCGAATTTTCTTTTTATATTTGTATTCCGAATGCATATCCTGCACTGAATGGTTTTGGAACGGTTTTGGATTGGTTTTGGATTGGTCGCTATTCTGATATATCAGTCACTTAACAATCATTTATTCGCCCTTTATATGCCATATATCTATAAAGGTATATGGCATATAAAGGGCGAATGAATGAAAGAATTATTGATTCCAAAACCAATCCAAAACCGATCCAAAACCAATTGAAAACTGTTTTAAGAATAATAGATATATCGAATGTCAGGATATACTGATGCAAATAAAGTTTCGAAAATAGTAGAATTCTGAATTTTATTGCGTTATATTGTCTTTAGATTATTGTCTTTTCTGATAAGCTTATGGATTAATTTCCAGTTTCTGGTTTCAACTTACGAACGATCATTTTTCTGTTTTAAAATTTTTAAAAGATAATATTCAGACAACCCGGAAGGGACGCTAATAACCGGACCTTCTCAACGGTAAAAATGTCCGCTCCGGAAGAAAGTTTTTTTAATGCGAATGCTTGAAGGTCTTCACCCTGGAGAAATCGGCTTTGCTGAACCTGCTGACACACAGACTGAAAAATACGACACTCATAACAATGATCAGCAGGATACTCATAAACGGTGTAATAATAAACCCGTTAATATTAAAGGCCACACCGGCTTTGACCAGTCCTGCCGTATTCATATTCCCCAGGTTCAGGGCCACGTACCTGAATGCTGCGGTGGTATAAGTCAACGGGTTCAGGTACACAAAGGGAAGCAGAATCCCCGGCAGGGCCATCGTCGGGATATAAGCCCCGGACAAAAAGGTAAGGGGAAACGATACAATCGTGATCAGCAACTGGAAATTACTCGATTCCTTTGACAAGGTTGCCAGGTAAAGACCAAGGGCTGAAAAAGTCAATCCCACCAGCAGCATCAGACCTACCATGGCTATCCCTTGCATCAGGCCGATGTTCAGACCCATAAAAATGCCAATGATTACAATGATCAGGCCCTGGATGACCGATACCACCATGGCCGAAAGTACATGCCCCGTGGCAATTTGCCAGCGATTAATGGGTGCCACCAGTATTTCTTTCATAAACCCGCTGGAGATATCCTCCAGGATATTCATGGAATTGCTCAGGGCAGACTGAAAAACGGTCATGATGATAATGCCCGAAATCAGGTAATTCAACGGATGTTCCAACCCGGGTCCGGTGGATTTAATTACAAAGGAGAATATAAACAGGAATAATCCCGACATAAAGAGGTTCAGGAACAATTTCATCCGGTCGCGACGAAGCTTTAATAAATTTCTCGAAAGTATGGCTGTAATGGGGCGTATCATTCTCGTATCTCCTTTCCTGTTATGGCAATGAACACATCGTTCAGGGTGCCTTTGTTGATTTCAAGGTCTTCTATTGTTTCTTTAAATTTTGTAATTATAGCCAGTACATCTTTGGTCCCGGTGGCATGTACTACTATCTGTCCATTCTCCACGCTGTATTTGATGGAGAGTTCCCGCAGGTATTCCACCAGGCTATCCGGATCGGAGGTTTTTATCTTCATGGTAGTGACAGTATATCGCTTTTTCAGGTTGGCGGGTGTATCGTGTGCTACAATTTTTCCACCGTCGATAATGGCCACCTGGTCGCATATTTCGGCTTCATCCATGTAGTGGGTGGTCAGGAATATGGTGATATTCTTTTGTTTCTGGAGCTTGTGGATATAATCCCACACATTGGCACGGGTTTGCGGGTCGAGCCCGGTGGTCGGTTCATCAAGAAACAGTACTTTTGGGAAATGGACCAGTCCGCGGGCTATCTCTGCTCGGCGTTTCATTCCGCCCGACAGGCTATCGACCGTTGACTTGCTGCGGTTCTTAATGTCCACCAGGTCGAGCACAAAATCGATCCGTTCTTTTACTTCTGCCTTCGGCACCTTATAAAAAGCACAATGCAATTTCAGGTTTTCTTCCACGGTGAGTTTCCCGTCCAGGGTGGATTCCTGAAAGACGATGCCGATATCCTTACGTACCTTGTCCTTTTGCAGAGACACATCATGGCCATTGATCCGTAGTTCGCCGTATGTTTTTTCCTGAATGGTGCACAAGGTATTGATGGTGGTACTTTTTCCGGCACCGTTCGGTCCCAGGAAAGCAAAGATGGTTCCCTGTTCGACGTTGAACGAGATGTCATTTACTGCGGTAAAATTACCGAAATCCTTCGTGAAGTTCTTCACTTCAATGCTGTTTGTTTTCAATATTTAATTCCTTTCATTTTATTGATTAATAAAGAGTACAATTTTGTTATTTTAGGATTCTATAATGCTGAGTGCATCAAATTTGCAGGCTTTTATACATTCCAGACAACCTGAACATTCACTTGCATCGTACATAAGTACATGTTTAAGAAGCAGGGTGTCTGAAAGGTATAAAAAAGATTTGTCCATTACGTTGCCGGTACAGGTTTCAAGACATTCCCAACAGGCTGTACAGGCTTGAATGTTCAATCTGACAAAAGCAGTAACGGTGCCATTGTTTTTTAGAATTGTGGATTTCATCCTTTTTTGGTATTTGATTTTTATTTTGCAATATTTAATTACATCACTGTAATCTGTAAGTATGAAATTCACGGGCAATCTCATTGGATGATTTTTTATTTCCAAACAACCGACATCCGCATCGATTATTTTATCGATAAAGTTGCGGTAATTTCGGTATCAGTAACCGGGACATTCTTTTTTAAGAACCATCCCTGTATCCTGATCTTTATATTTTCCATCAGCGAATAGACTACAGGAACCACCACCAGGGTCAGTAACATGGAGCTGGTAAGTCCACCAATCAGTACCCAGGCGATGCCGTTTTTCCATTCAGACGCAGCGCCGGAAGCCAGAGCAATGGGCAGTAGCCCGATAATCATGGACAACGTGGTCATTAATACCGGATGAAGCCTGGTACGGGTGGCCATCAAGAGTGCACGTGTAGTCCGGTTTAACTGAATGACACAAACATATTGTTGGTTTAATAGTAAGTGATGAGTCATCCTTGATGGAACGAAAAGAAATTAAACGGCAGTAGAAGAACTTTCCTTGTCTTTTTTTGCATCATTGAAGCGTTTCCACCATTCTTCCCTGTTTAAATGTTCGTGGTTATGGTGATTACCAAACCCCCTGTTAGTCTGTCTGTGGCCCCCACCTGTCGGTATAACACCCGAAAAGAATATCTTGGAGAGGATGATTAATCCGGCTGTCTGCCAGAATGAAATGACCGGACCGTGAAATAATACCGGTATTAAGGAATTCCACAGGTACATAGTAAGAAACAAAACTAAAATAATCAGGCCGATCCGGAGTAAGGTAAAGCCTATAAATTTGAATACTTTTAATGCTTTCATATTAATTGTTTTTTAATAAGTTGTATAATTCATTTAAATTTTCCCTGAGGGCCAGTACGGCATATCGTTTCCGTGAAATCAATGTGTTTACGCCAACGTCAGTTTCTAATGATATCTCATTGAAACTCTTTTCATCAAATTCGGTAGCCCTGAATACGCTGCTTTGTTCTTCGGGTAATTCCGACAATGTTTTTTCAATCATTTCCCAGATCAGGATTTTTAATTCTTCGTCCTCGTGGGAGGTGCCCAGTTCTGGAAGTATATCGACCAATGAAACCGGACCGTCATCATCATCAACATAGTTTTCAATCATGCTGAAGGCTACTGCTTTCTTCTTACGAAACAAATCCGTAATGCGGTTGTCGGCAGCCCTGTAGAGCCAGGCTGTCAGATTGTCAATTACAATGCTTTTCTGGAGCCCAATGGTGAGCTGGTAGAAAACATCCTGCAAAATATCTTCAGCGTCTAAATTATCGGTAATCTTTTTGCTGATATATCCGAGCAGTCGTTTCCGCTCGGTATTATAAACATGTTCAATTTTATCCGATTCCATTATATTCATTCGTGTGGCTCTTTATGTCTGTAGACGAATCAGTATGAATTATATTTTAATAAAAGGTGAAATAAAATAATATAATTTGTAATTGCAATACAATGAAGTAGTTATAACTGAAGTTTTTTATTTTTACTGTAGGTTGTAACTGATATCGTTTGCTTTCATTGCACTTCCAACTAATCTACGATACAAAATTATACCAAAAGCAAACGATTAAAAATGAAAAATCTGTGAACGTCCGGTTTTTCACGACGAAAATCGTTAATAATGTGGTGAGGAAAGAGGAAAGATCTAAGACAAAAGATCAAAGACATAAGAAGAGCCAAGAGCCAAGAGTCAAGACAAAAGATCAAAGACATAAGAAGAGCCAAGAGTCAAGAGCCAAGAGTCAAGAACCAAGACAAAAGATCAAAGACATAAGAAGAGCCAAGAGCCTAGAACCAAGACAAAAGATCAAAGACAAAAGAAAAGCCAAGAACCAAGAACCAAGACAAAAGATCAAAGACAAAAGAAGAGCCAAGAACAAAGAACAAAGATAAAATATACAATATATTAGCATCTCGAAAATTATTATATCAGATTACTTTGATCGTTGTATGGATTATGTTCAGCGGGGAGGTAAATTGACTTGTTTTTTATCCAATCAGCTTACTCCTTCACAAAAGACTGGATAATGTGTCTAGAATGACCTAAAAAATAAAGATAAATGTTATCATAAATAAACAAAAATAATTACATTTACACCCTTTAATAGATTCACATTTTACTGTTTGAAATTTTCAATTTATTGTAAATGATTTTGTAATTTAAAATGGTACTATTTAGTAATATAACTTTATTAAAATAATTCAACATCCTTTCCAATGAGAAAAAAACTTTTCCATGTATTTATCTGTGGAGTTATCCTGTTAACTGCCACAACATCCTGTAAACAAACAAAAAATACTACTGAAAACATGGACGCCCTTGCATCTCATATCGATTCTACGACAAAAGCAGGATCCGATTTCTTTCAGTATGCCAATGGCCAATGGTTTAAACAAAACCCCATTCCGGCCAGTGAACAGAGCAACGGCATCTTTCAACTGATCCAGGATACCATCAATGCCCAGGTTCGTAAAATATGCGAATCGTCAGCTGCCAATCAGAAGGTTGAAAAGGAAAGCAATAAACAGAAAATCGGCGACCTGTTTTTCTCGGGAATGGACAGTATTCAGCTGAATAAAAAAGGAATCAGCGACCTGAAAAGTGAATTTGCCCTGATGGACAAGATTAGTGACATGAACGGTATCATCCGTGAAGCTGCCTACATTCACACGGTCTCTTCAGCTCCGCTATTCAATATGTACATTGCCCAGGATGATAAAAACAGCAGCAAATACCAGGTATATATCAGCCAGGGAGGATTGAGCCTGCCGGATCGATCTTTTTATATCGATACAGATGCACGTGCAAAAGGCATTCGTGAAAAATTTGTAGTGCATGCGGCTAAAATGTTTACCATTATGGGCTTTAATGCAACTGCTGCAAAAAATGCATCTTTTAAATTAATGGATATGGAAACCGACATCGCTAAATCATCCCGCAAACGGGAAGATACCCGGGATCCGATAGCCAATTACCATAAGATGACTTTCGGTGCATTGAAAGCTTTAACTCCAAACCTGGACTGGAAGATTTTTATGAATACCACCGGACTGACAAAAGTAGATAGCGTCGTTGTAGGGCAGCCCGAATTTCTGATTGCACTAAATCTTTCTTTAAAGAAATATACGTTAATCGACTGGAAAAATTACCTGAAATTTCAGATGCTGGATGGATTAGCCCCGTACCTGGACGATAAAACCTATCTTGAAGATTTCAGCTTTAATAAGACCACATTAAAGGGTATAAAAGAACCTAAACCCCGTTGGAAAAGGGTGGTGGAGCAAACCGATGGGTCCCTGGGTGAACTGATCGGGCAAGTGTATGTGGCAGAATACCTGCCGAATGGAACGAAAGATAAATTAGTGGAAATAGGAAATGCCATAAAAGTTGTTTTTGCCGAACGGATCAAATCACTCGATTGGATGAGCTCAACCACCAAAGAGAAGGCATTAAAAAAACTCAATGCCGTGATTATGAAAGTGGGTTACCCCGACAAATGGAAAGACCTGAGTGACCTGCACGTGGACCGCACCTCGTATGTGAAAAATGTCATGGCGGCCAATAAATGGGAATTCAACTATATGATTCACAAATACGGTAACCCTGTCGACCGCACAGAATGGGATATGCAACCACAGACCTACAACGCTTACTATAACCCGTCGAACAACGAGATCGTTATTCCGGGATGCAATATTATTGTTCCCGGTTATGAGGGTAAAATGGCCGATGATGCTATCTTGTATTCGATAATTGGAGCTACTTTCGGACACGAAATTACACACGGTTTTGATGATCAAGGTTGTAAATACAACGAATCGGGTAATCTGAGCAACTGGTGGACTAAAGAAGACAGTCTGAAGTTTTCAATGAAAACGAAAATGATTGTAAAACAATTCAACGATTACGTAGCTGTCGACAAACTTCATATCAACGGTGAACTGACACAGGGAGAAAATATTGCTGATCTGGGTGGAGTAATCATGGGTTATGAGGCATTCAAAAAGACAGGACAATACAAAGATAACGAGATGATTGCAGGGTTGAATCCAAATCAACGGTATTTTCTGGGTTATGCACTGGCATGGATGCTCAACATGCGCCCCGAAGCGATGGCAAACCAAATCAAGAGTAACGAACATGCACCGGCAAAATGGAGAGTGCTTGGTCCATTATCCAATATGCCTGAATTCTATTCCACCTTTGGAGTTAAACAGGGTGATGCTATGTGGCGCGCTGAAAACCAAAGGGTGAAGATCTGGTAAAACGTTTTGCGTTCCGCGTTCCGCGTTCTACTTTCTGAAGCATTAGGCACGATTGATAAACTATTTGTTTTATAAGCGAATATAATGCCCAACCTCCTCTCACCCCTCCAAAGGAAGGAAATGTGTTGAATGAATAATTGTCTATTAAGCACCGTGTAAGTATCAGGGAAGTTCGTCATTTCCAGATACCCCTATCAACCCACTCTTGCACCCCTCCAAAGGAAGGAAATGTGTTAAATGAATAATTGTCTATTAAGCACCGTGTAAATTTCAGGGAAGTTCGTCATTTCCAGATACCCCAATCAACCCACTCTTACGCCCCTCCTTTGGAGGGGTTGGGGGAGGTCGGTATGATTATTTGACATATCAGCTTTTTATCAGCTTTCTAACGATCATTCCTCCTTTGTTACTAATCTTCACCAGATAAATCCCACTCTTCAGGTTCTGAATATTTACATACGTTTTTATCGACACCAAAGGTTGTTCCTGAATTAATTCTCCTTTTAAAGTGCGAATCTCTGCGACTGCATCTTTAACATCGGATTGTATAATATAAAAGAAATCTTTAGCGGGAATTGGATACATTATTTCTTCCGAAAGGTTATATGTTGGTATCGAAGTCTTCCAATTTAAATCTATCGGTGGATACGTTATAGAATCTCCAATATTGGGCAACCCATACATTTTTTCAATGGTGTGGAGTATTGAATAATGGTTTATCTTGATTGAATAAGTCCCCGGGATTATCATTTGTCCTGTCAGGATCGTTGAAATTTGATTTGAAGCTGTATTATTATCTTCGTCAAAGGTAAGAATAAACAGACTGTTGTGTGACTTAGCCCATTGAATATAATTGTTCAGATGATTTGAAATCCATGCATCACCGGTAGTAATCCTCGACGGATCTATACCATTGTGCATATCATTCTGTAAGTTGGGTACTACAAAACTAACCGTAGGTAGTAAGTTGAAATCAGCAGGAAAAGCGGTAAAGGGTTGATTTGTTCCCTGAGATACCTGGTTGATTCCATTTCCCACCCAGTTCGTAACAGGATTATGTTTCCGTGCATAATATCCTGATATTTCGCCATTAAATCCTGCTACCGGTAAATCTTCCGAATAGGTTACAAATGTTTTTCCGGAATTTATCAACTGACTTCCCAGGTTGACCGTTGTGAAGGGGTTACTTGCAGGAATTGCATCACCGGTAATGCCCTGGGTACTGCCCGAATAGAGTGCCAGATAATTTGGCTGGCTTGGATGCGTAATGCCATACGAACCGGTAAACAGAGCCGTTGCAATATCATTGGTCAGTGAGTTGATATAAGGAGCTGCTGAAGAACCAATAATCTGATTGAAATTATGGTTCTCCAGAATCAAAACCACTATATGATCAGGCTTTGGAAGAATTGATTGAGCCGGTATTGAGCCGGATTGAATTATTAGTAAAAACAAAATAAACCTGAATAATAGTTGGTGTCTGTTCATATTTTAAATTTATACCGGATAATATTCGCGGCAACTGTATAACAGTTAATAATAGAAATGTGTTTTAAACCTGGGAACTTTAGACGAAATAAAAAACATTCAGAACTCTCTGACGATAGTTTTAAACCCCCTTTTTGCTTAAAGAAGTGTCGAAGTCTGAGACGATCTTATTTAGAAAGCACAATCCAATAAACTCCTTTATCAATTGAATCAGTCTACTCCTGACAGGTAAACCTAATTCTATATGCAAAGCATATTACAACTGATGGACTTCGGAGTTCAACCTGTTAAATACATATTAATTCAAGGAGATATTCTGCCTGAAAAATAAAACCGATACTTGTCAGCTAAACGATTAATACTACATAACTTGTAGCAGTTCATTCAAATATACCTAAATATTTCCTTTTATGGTCAAATATTGGCTTAAATATATTTCTATAATCTATATTTTTGTAACGTTAATCTTATGATGGTAACCTTGATGTACCATTCAAATAAAGGAAATCTGGATTTTTTTGATTCTGTAGAAAGTGTTATCCCTTAATCTATAATTTTCTATTTATCAATTTATAATTATTCACCTTTAATTAATTATTACATGAAAAAATCTTACCTTTTAGTGTGCCTTTTCATGATGTTAGGCATAAGTATTAAAACAATGGCTGCAACCGATCCGGGAACTGCCAATCTGAGACATCAATGGAAATTTGATGATGGAACTGCCAATGACAACGTTGGAACTCTTAATGGAACGTTAATGGGAACTGCAGCTGTTGCGAACGGTGATCTTGTAACCGGTACTGCCGGGTGGGTTGAATTTGATGCAGCAGCGTTAGCTGTTAATAATTACACCGAACTTACTGTATCGGCCTGGTTTACTTCTGTGGCGGGTACCAATAAAAATTTTCACTTTCTGTATTATTTCGGAAATACTACTAATAATGGTGGAAACCACTTCACCGGTTATACTCCTGCCCGTGGCAACGATGTCAGTCGGTTCATGCTAAATACAAATGGTGAAGCGATAGTAGACGATACTGAATTTGATGATGGTTTACTCCATCACGTAGTTTGTATTGTTGATGCAACAACTTCTAGTTATTATTTGGATGGTAATTTAGTGAATTCTGTTCCAAATGGTAGTAGTAAGCTGACTGATATTGGAACACAGTTTGCCTACATTGCAAAAGGAGGATGGTCCAATGACCCAAACTGGAACGGTTTACTTCATGAAATGAGTGTCTATGATAAGGCCCTTACAACCGATAATGTTAAATATTTATATTCTTTGAATGCACCTGTTGCTGTTGTACCGGTTGAACCCGGCACAGCGAACCTGAAACATCAATGGACATTTGATGATGGCACTGCTACCGATGTTGTAGGAGGAGTTAATGGAACCTTGAATGGCTCAGATGTTACATTCTCGGACAAATCTCTAAATTTAGCGGGGGGATATGTCTCTCTTGATGGTGCAGCCCTGGCAATTAAAACGTACAAAGAACTTACGGTAGAATCCTGGTTTACTTCAACATCCGGAGCAAATAACGGGTTTCATTTCCTGTATTATTTCGGTAAAACCAACGATTCGGGACATTACTTTTTAGGCTTTACTCCCGATCGTGATGGTAATCCCGGAAAATGCGGTCGTACTATGATTTCTACCGGAGATGGTGATAATGGTGAAGATGGTCAGGCTGTAGTTAACACTCAATTATTTAATGATGGCAGACAACATCAAATGGTTTGTGTCATTGATAGCATTGATGTAAATAATAAGAATATTACTGCCTATTTAGATGGGAATTTATTGGGAACCAACTCTCTTGGTACGAATACTCTTTCTAAAATCGGAACTGAATTTGCCTACTTTGGAAAAGGTGGATGGAAAAATGATCCAACCTTCAAAGGGTTGATTCATAAAATCAGCATGTATGATAAGGCACTTACACCCGCTAATATAAAATCACTTTACAATGCAGGACCTGAAGATATAAGAACAGGAGTTGTTCAACCAACGAAAATGATTCAGAATGTGTATGTAAACAGTAATCAGATTGTGGCACAATTCGAATCGGCAGGTGCTGCTTCTGCTCAGATTGATGTTTACAATACACAGGGTGCATTGCTTTTAAGTGATAAATTCAGTTGCAATGCCGGTCTAAATAATAAGACTGTTTCTGCCAATTACCCGGCAGGGATTTATGTGGTTCGACTGACTGTTGCCGGAAAAACAGGTTATACCAAACTCGTAAAATAAATCGTATTTAGTTCTCTTTTTATAATTCTTACGAGGGTGGTCCTGAATGTCAGGTCACCCTCTTTTGGTTTGAAGAGTTTGGAGAGTTTGAAGAGTTTGGAGAGTTTGAAGAGTTTGGAGAGTTTGAAGGGTTTGAAAGGTTTGAAGGGTTTGAGGAGTTTGGAGAGTATGGAGAGTATGAAGAGTATGAAGAGTTTGGAGAGTTTGGAGAGTTTGAGGAGTTTGAAGAGTTTGAGGAGTTTGAAGAGTTTGAAGAGTTTTGGGTGTAATTTTTGAAAGTGTGTCCATGAGGTGTTTGATTGAACAGGTAGGAACTCATAAATTCTTCGTATGTTTTGATGTTTAAAAGTATTGTTTATTGAATTTCAATTTTTCGTAAAATAAAAAGTAGGATTAAAAGATAATTTCAACTCTTATTGTCATTCGTAATTCATTTAAATTCAGGAAGCTTCTATTATTAGGAAATTATCTCATCTTGTATTTTAATGAGTTTAATAGAAATCAAATTTCATCAGTCACTTTTGTATGTTCGCAGGAGTGATTATTTACAAAAATGTATTAAAACAGTTTTCTTGCCTGTACTCTGTTTTGCTTTCGATTTATAAAGCCATGTTGCCATTAATAAACACCTGATTTACATTTTTATATAAATATATTCAACTTTGTTCCGAATTTTATGATTATTCCTTGAATTGTACTGTTTTGGTTGGTAATTGTCTATTTATGGTCAAAATGTGCTAAGAATACATCTTTTTTTTAGTTTCATTTGTAACGTTTTAAAAAATAAACAAACAACTTTAAATTAATTGCAAATGAAAAAAACTACATTATTTCTAACGTGTTTCCTGGCAACAGGATTAACCGTAAGTGCTCAGGTACTGGACACTATTTACAACGCAAAAAGTCTGTTACCGGCTGCTGCTTCCTGGAATGAGCTAAAGCTGGATAAATCAATATCTGATTCAGCCGCTGTCATTACTCAGGAAATTCAGGGCGGGGCATTGAAGCTTAAAACCGTCAATGCTAATAAAAAAGATTCTAAACTCGGATGGTACAAAACAGGGTTGGGTCTTGACCTGAGTACCGGTTATACGATCGAAATCAAAGCTAAAGTAAATGATGCTGCTAATAACGGAGCCTTTAATATTCAGGGTTATGATAATCAGGGAAAAGGTTTTCGTTTAGGAATTTACAAAACGTTCCTGGCTAACCAAACGAATCCTTTGGCTGCAACAACCTCAGTAGCTTCGTTGCTCGACAACTCTGCAGAATTCCACACTTTCCGTCTGGCAGTAGCTCCAACCGGATTAGTAACCGTTTATCGTGATTATGTACTGGTAGGTACTTTTCCATTGTCAGATTTCTATTTCGATAATATTATCGTAAACGGTGGTTTTGAAAATGGAGCAGATGTAGCCGATCATTCGAATTTTCCTGATTTCTTAAGCAGAGGGCTGCTTTATAAGTCAACTGTCCTTACAGATAAAAGAACCGGTAGTTATGGGTTGGTAATGAATAGCAACGGATTGACGGAGAAGACCGGTGGCGATTATAAACTTGCAACGCAAGAGAATGCAAGAACCCGCGACATAGCCGTGAAACCAGGTACAAATTACGACATTTCCATTACCCGTCGTCGTTCTGCCAAAGATCCATGGGCCTGGCGTGATATGGGTGCGTTCTACAATTTTCAACAAGGAACTGAAAAAGGTGTTGATGACCGCAATACCAATGCGTTTTTTGCAAGTACTAATGACAACTTCTGGCAAACACATAACCAAACCATTACTACTTCAGATACTACAAGATCAATTCGTTTTGAATTTCCTTCATGGGTTCGTGACGGGAATACAACAAATATTGCTTCATTCGATGATTTTGTTTTCCGCGAACAACCGACTTTAAAAGTTGGTGTTACAACTGCACCTGCATTATTTGCTTCCAATTCTCTTCCGGCAACTTATACTAACCTGATTAAAAACGGTAGTTTTGAAGATTTTAATGTGGATAATGCGGGTAATCCTATTACTATAAAGAGCAAAGATGGCCTTAGAGATAGTGTAGTAACATGGGCTTTAAGCGACCTTACAACCGGTAAGGATAATAATCCAAATCGATTTGATGCATTATGGAATGGTAATGTTCGTATTCAACGTCATGATCAATCGGAAGATGGTCTTAATGCAGGAAATGGATCTCAACTATGGGCTCATACCGGAAATGCTTCACTTCGTTTCTCTACATTGGGTCAAAACGGCAATAATTTTGATTTTACTCAACAATTGAAACCAAATACAAAGTATCGTTTCAACTTCTGGCATAAGAGCCCTAAATGGGATGATTGGGGCTGGTTAAAGGTTAAACTTGGAGATGGTCCTGATATTTGGGGTCACGAATTAAAAGGTAGAAATAATGTCTGGGCAAATTGCGATTTGGTTTTTACAACTGATGCGACAAATACAACTCTTCATTTGTACACGAATGCTGCCTCACACGGTGACTGGTGGAATCTTTACCTGGATGATCTGGTATTATATGAAGTAACCGATGCAACCGATCCTGATCAATTCGCAGGCAAAACAAACCTGATTGAAAACGGTGACTTTGAAGATACCGCTCATAGCAATGATGGATCAGTATACAACTGGGCGTTGGCATCTTCAGAAAAAAATGTTGACAGTAACTACCCTGTGAAATGGAATGATGTATGGGGATCTTATGTTCATCTTCAGGACAGACAAAAAGGTGTGGACACCGGAATTAAATATGCTCACAGTGGTACCAAATCTATGCGTTTCTCTTTCCTTGATGACCAGGGTTCAGCCAAAGCATTTGAAGGTATTACCAATGATTCGCTTCCAAGCACTTACCGTGTGAATTTAAACTTCAAGAAAGAACTTGAACCAAACAAAACCTATACTTTTGTATTCTGGATTAAATCAGCAAACTATGGCGATAATGGAAGAGTGATTGTTGCAAACGGTAATGTCAAAATTTGGAATGATGTACTTAGTGTAAGGAATATCAACTGGAGTCGCCAGGTTGTTACATTCAGTACAACGGCAGCAAATCACACACTGAATCTGTACAGCGATTTCGGTGGCTGGTTTAACTTCTATTTGGATGATGTTGCCCTCTATGAAGAAAGTACCTATGTTCCTTACCAGGCAAACGGAGATTCTTACCTGTTCTTTGGTAAATCGCAAGGTACGGAAAACACCGATGTGGACATTCAGTATGTTGCTATAAACAATACCGGTGCTTTTGCTCCTGAGAGCCCTGTTACCGGAACTTCTGTTATTCATGCAGTTAAAAACCTGAAGGTAACTTCTAACGCAGGCACGCTGACGATTAATGCAGGTAAACCTACATTTGTAAGAGTTTATGATATCGCCGGAGCTCGTGTGGCTGAATTTAGTGTTCAATCGACAAAGGATCTCACACTTCCTCAAGGCATTTACGTTGTAAAATCGGCTGCTGAAGTAGTGAAAGTAGTGAATAAATAAAATTCTAATGCTGGAATTTACACTGTAAATTATTTTACGGGTGTTACTTAATGGTAGCACCCGTATTTTTTTTTGAAGAGTCCTGTAAATACGGGATGTCGAATACTCCATTTGGAGGGTTTGAAAGGTTTGAAAGGTTTGTGGTTGGTGTTGCTGGGTTGATTAGGAAAACGCACAAAAATACTACGTATGTTTTGAGGTTTGTTGGAGTGTTTTTACCCGTAAACGGGATACTTCTTTAAAATAAATTTGTTTCATCTTTTATAAGACAGAATATTAGCGAAATCCATTTTAAACTTTGGTATGAAAATGTATCGTTTATATTCAAACTCTGAATTTTGAATAGTTAATCAGAACGGTTTAATATATAATCCCATTGGTTTGATTTGCTTTAATTGAATAACACAAAAGCACCTAAAGTCTCAAAGAGTTGATGCTTTGAAGCTTTAGGTGCCTTTCTTAGATAATCATTATTTAATGGTCCGGTGATCGTTTGTCTTTGACATTCTAATCTCCGGTTTTAATTACTTATTCAGGCTTATTCAGCCAACTTTACCGAAACGCTGTTTCCTTTTTTCCATTTGCTTTCGTAAGTGCCCTTATCGGTGACCACACACACCTTATATTTACGGCTTGCGGGCTTTAATTTGCCATCGGTGGGAGTAATGGTTATATTGACGGTTGAGCCTTTTAAAAGGGCTGTAAATGTAAAAATCCTGTATTCGCCATTTTGGTAATCAAAGCCTTCTCCTGCATCTTCATAGAGTGTCCCGGTAGCTTTACCATTTTGGTCCAGCGATACCAGCAAGGTCAATGAGTCAAGGTGGTATTGGGTGGTATTCTGAATGATGTTGCCCATAGGAATGATAGCTCCCTCTTTGATTTTCACATCTGCCTGGTACTTATCGGTCGTGCTGTTTTCACCGGCAATGGAAATTATCCGCCAGCTTCCTTTCGGTTGAATCGGTTTCACGGCCCATTTCGGAATAACAAGCAGATCGTTTCCAACCAGGAAGGACTGTTCTTCTGTCCGTAATGCTTTATCCTGAGGATCAGCAAAGAATACGGGTCTCATCACCGGCATGCCGGTAGTAGATGCTTCATGAAACAAGGTATAGTAATAGGGCAGTAGCCTGTAGCGACGGTTGATAGCGGTACGGGATACATTTTCAATTTCTTCTCCAAATGCCCAGGGCTCTTTGTTGTTGGTTCCCTGACAGGCATGACCTCTGACAAACGGGAAAAATACTCCCATTGAAATCCATTGTCCGAATAAATCAGGGGTAGTATTCCTGGTAAATCCACCTATGTCCGGTCCACTGAATGCCTGTCCCGAAAGACCCAGATTCAGGGTCATTGGAATGGATAATTTCATATCTTTTACCGTCCCTGAGTTATCCCCCGTCCAGGTGGCACCATAGCGGTTGCTTCCCAAAAAGCCGGCACGAGATAAAACGAAAGGTCTTTTTTCCGGATTTGCATTCAGAATACCTTCACGGGTTGCTTTGACCAT
>Ga0302293_10000694_pt1 | contig 17433 bp, 13 predicted proteins | sample III_Fen_N2_2_FD_198758 | JGI IMG/M metagenome (GOLD analysis project Ga0302293, IMG submission 198758) | Peat permafrost microbial communities from Stordalen Mire near Abisko, Sweden - III_Fen_N2_2 | ecosystem: Environmental > Terrestrial > Soil > Wetlands > Permafrost | place: Sweden: Abisko...
GGAAGAACGCGTGGTGCATGACGGAAACATCTGGACCTCTGCGGGCGTCTCTGCGGGAATGGATCTCGCGCTGCATTTGATTGCAGAACTCGATGGCGAGAAGGCCGCAGGCAAAGTCCAGTTGGGCTCCGAATATTATCCAGAACATAAATTCTACGCGGGGTTGCATCAGCATCCGCAGGCGCCCCAGTACTTAAAGACTGCGGCCTATTAACCGACGACCAACATCACGGTTGATTCAAGCGCGAGGCTTTCGTGCGTATCGTTTTTTCGCCCTCCCCACTTTCTTCGCTTTTCCCGCCTTAGGAGACAAGGCATGGGAAGCGTCATGATTTTCCACCAGATCAATTGCGAACAGCTTTGAAATCGCAGAGTCATCCAGATCCAAGACATCTTTGGCCTTGACTTTACGTTTGGTGGTTTTTGCGACCAATGCGGCTGTCTCGGTTTTCACCAAGCGGCCCACCAAGTCTTCTAGCGAAAGGCCTCGCAAGGTGAACAGCAATTCTGGTTTGGTGTCCAGCAACACGCCCACGCCATAAAGCGTCGCGGCCACATGCTTGCATAGATTCGCCCAATCAGGGCATGAGCATTCAAAATGGATTTCCTTATCGCTCGGAAATAAGCCCTTGCCTTTGGACAAAAATTCTCGGCCGAGTTCTTCCGGGAAACGCCCCTCCAGCAGTTGTCGCATATCCTGCAACTTGCCTGCACACGCATTAATCAAGTGCTTGCGCACCTTGGAGGACAAAGGGCTTATGGTCACTTCAATTTTATAAGGCGTGCGATTGGAGCCCTGCACCAAGGCACTTATTTTTCCTGCCGTCACATGTAAATCAAGCACAGAGCCGTTGCTTAGGTATGAGCGCCCGCGCGGCAAGCGATTGGAAAAATCAGAATAAGATTCCAGGTTCTTGTTCCAGGCAATGCCCCACCAATTCTTGACCATCTTGCGACCTTGGCTTTGCACAGATTGCAAAGGCCGCCCCAGCTTCTGCTGAAGTTTCGCCTGGCTCTTTTCCGCATTGGCGCGACGCTTGGCCACCGAGACATAAGGTTTGAATCCAAAAAACATTCGCTATTCTCCCACGGCAGATTTTAAATCCAATCGGAACAGATCGAGAATGGACTTGTCATCCATTTCCGTGATCCATTGTTCCGCATTGCCATCGCCCACGATCTCGCCCGCCAAGATCCGCTTGTCCGCAAGGGCTTTGTCAATGCGTTCTTCCAGAGTCCCTCTGCACACAAACTTGTGGACAAGGACATTGCGGGTCTGGCCAATGCGAAACGCGCGATCGGTGGCTTGGTCTTCCACCGCAGGATTCCACCAGCGATCAAAATGCACCACGTGATTCGCCCCCGTCAAATTGAGCCCCGTGCCACCAGCCTTGAGACTCAGCACAAACCATGGCACATAACCTTGCGGCTCTTCTTGGAAGCGTTGTACCGCCATGCGACGCGCGGCAATGCCCGTGCCCCCATGCAGCACACAGCCATCCCTTCCAAAAATATTTTGCAGGAACAGAGCCAAGGGGGCACACATTTCTTGGAACTGCGTAAACACCAACACCTTCTCGCGCTTCTCCGCAATGGTCGTACAAATCTCGCGCAAAGCCGCAAACTTACCGCTGTCTCCTTCCGCAAAGACATTGGCTCCGTGGTACAAATCCGGGTGGTTGCAAATTTGTTTGAGCTTGATCAGCATGGAAAGGACAAGGCCGCGTCGTTTCATGCCATCGGCAACGTGCAACTGCTCCTCCAGATCCTTGAGGCTCTTGGTATAAAGCACAACCTGAGCCTTCGCAAGCCCAGCAAACACATTGGTTTCTACCTTATCCGGCAAATCCGCAATGATGCTCTTATCGGTTTTCATGCGCCGCAGAATATAGGGTTTGAGTACCTGGCGCAAAGCTCCATAGCTCCCGTGGTCCTTTTGCATACGGGCTGTCGCGTGTTCAAATTCTTTGTGAGAGCCCAACAGACCCGGATTAATGAAATCAAAGATTGCCCACAAATCGAGCAGTCGATTTTCCACGGGTGTTCCGGTCATCGCGATGCGCCACTGAGCAGGGATCTTGCGGATGGACTTGGCTTGGCGCGTGGCGGCATTCTTGAGCGCTTGAGCCTCATCTGCGATCACGCATTCCCATTCCACGTCAGGCAGCCATTCCAAACGGGGAAGCATTCCATAGCTTGTCACCACAAGATCCACCTGGGCAAGCACCGCAGGCGCAGGCCTGTCCGCGTTCTGGCCAAAGGCGGCATGGGCAAAAAGCAGGCGCAAGGAAGGAGCAAATTTTTGTGCCTCGGCATTCCAGTTGGGCAAGAGAGACGCAGGAACAACAAGCAGACAAGGCCTTCCGGATTTGCCGCGGATCTGATCCAGAAACGCGAGCACCTGGACTGTTTTCCCTAGTCCCATATCGTCAGCGAGGCAAGCGCCTAAGCCTAAAGAATGCAACATGCGCATCCAATCCAAGCCGATTTGTTGATAGGAACGAAGCTTCGCATGGAAACTGGCAGGTGCGGGTTTGGTTCCCCGGATCAGGGCTGGATTGCGGAGTTTCTCTGTCAGGTTTTGCAAGAAGTCACCAAAGCAGACCTCAAAGCCATCCACCCCTTGTAGCTCTGTACCTTCGCGCACACCTGCGGCAAGGCGCATAGCATCGCGCAAGGTTACGCCCTTGACTAGCATTTTGCGAATTTGGGCAAAGCGATCCAAGGTCGCCTGCAACGTGGCTCGATTCACTTCGACCCAGCGGCCCTTAAGAAGCGCCAAGCCTTCTTTGGCCGCAAGCAGCTTACGAATTTCCTGCTCGGTGACCGCCTCACCCTCAAGCCAGAGTTGCGGATTGGCTGCAAAGATCGCGTTCAAGCCAAATTGGGTCGGTGCCTTTTTGCCTACTTGCAATTGAAGCCGCGGGCCACTCCGCACAGACCACCATTTCGGCACCCGGCACAGGACTCCACATTCTTCAAACACGGGCAGCGCATTGAGAAACTGATAAGCCTCTGCAACCTTCCAGGCCAACGGTTGGAACAGCTTTCCCGAGTCCAACAGGCGCTTGATCAGTGGCACACGACTCGCACATGTTTGCACCGTAGAAAGCAGATCGATCATCCGCTTGCCATCGCGTCCGTAGGCTTGTAGAGCATGGTGCAAAGGCAAATGGGCAATCTTGCCCTGCTCGTTCGGCTCTGCAGAGTAGGTTGCCAAAAAGGCAAACGGGGCTTCTATGTTCTCGCGATTTTCCACCAAATGAAAATGCACCCGCCCAGCCAGATGCCACTGTGCACCCCAGGCCGCAAGCACTTGGGCAACCGACTTGCGACTCGAAGCCAACTCGCCCTGCACCGCGCTCTGCATTTTTCCCCAGAGCACAAGCAAAAGCTCAGCCTGCACAAATTCGGCACCCGGCATCGGAGGGACACGAGCCAACATACGAGACTCCAAGCCCTCGGGCATGGCAACCACTACGCGGCCACGCATCGCTTCCAGATCCGCTGTCAAACGCAAGGCTGTGCAGAATTCTTTTGCAAATCCATTCCAAAAAGCAAGCGAGGTCGAAAACGAAAGTGCAGGATCAGCCAAGCCCAGGACAACCAGTCCTAAGCCAATGTCCTTTTCCAAAAATGAATGCAAATGATTTTGGAACGCCTCCAGCTCCCGAGAACTGGACGCAGACGACGCATCCCATTCTGGCTGTAAGGAGCTTAAAGGCTGTGCATACAAGTGAAGCAGCATGTCCACAAAGATAGCGCATCAAAGCTCCCACCAGCCATCATTCCTTCCAACACATTCGCTCCACTGTTCCCGTTCAATCCGTTTCACCTTTCCCACCAGCGTCCTCACCGGCATTACACGCCGTTTATCGGTGCAACATGTTGTTCTGTGTGATCTTACGCACATTTTAACCCGTGCATTTCCGGACCCTAGGTATCTTTGAAAAAAAGGAAGGGACCTATGGTATCTGCGAAAATAAAGATCGGGGAACAACTGATGCGTGAAGGCATTATCGACCTTCAACAACTCACGCGTGCTGTGGAAGAACAAAAAAAGAGTGGAGCCTTGATGGGCAAGGTTTTGGTGAAACTTGGAATGGTCAAGGAAGATTTGCTGCAAGAATTTCTGGAGCGTCAAATGCGCTCACGCGATTCTCGCAGGTTGGGTGAAGTGCTTGTAGATGAGCATCATATCACCCAAGCACAACTTGATGCAGCTCTAGAAATGAGCCAACGCTCGGGCCAAAAGCTGGGACACGTCTTGGTTAAAAAAGGCTTTATCGCAGAATTTGATCTCATCAAAATCCTTTCTGCGCAAATGAATATTGGCTCCATTAATCTCGACGATGTGGATTTTAATTCATCGCTAATGGCATTGCTCTCCGAAGAGGATTGCAAGCTATACCGTGTAATGCCCATTGAAGCCAACACGCAGCGTCTAAAGCTCGCCATGACAGACCCATCGGACATCAAGGCCATCGACATTATTCGCTTCAAGACTAGCCGCGAAATCGAGCCCTATATGGCCACAGACAAAGCCATTACCGAAGCGATCGAACGTGTGTATCGCAGACGCGAGCATGTAAGCCGTAATTCCAAGGATGGCATGTTGATCGCTCTCGAAAAAATGTTCGAAGCACAAAAACTCACCGTCGATATGCAAGAAAAAATCATGCAGCAACAACGTACTATTCTAGCAACGTTGCAAGACCTACTTTACAACGCACGCAGCAATTGCAAACCGAACTGAAAACTATCGATACTTTGCCAGCAGAGTCTCATACTCTGCTGAGCTTATGCTTGTAATGTCTTGAATCAACGACCAATCAAAACCCTTCGCAAGCATCTTTTCGATATCGCACAGTTTAGCTTGTTCAATGCCTTGAGATATGCCTTCGGAAAGCCCTGCTGCCTTGGCTTCGCGAAGCTCTTGGGCAAAAACGGAGAGCGGGTTGATGGGGTGAACAAGCGCCATATCGTTCCTCAATTCCTTGATAATTTCGGCGGGCAGCCGACTCTTGAATTTAAGATAAGTAATTGCCGCAATAATGTAACGCTTCTGCCGTGCAATGGAAACATTCGGCCACTTGTCGCGCAGAATTTTGCGTAAGTGCAACACATCAAGAGAAGCTTGTTGAGCTAAGCGCAATAGGGTTAGGGCAACCTTTGCGACATGGTCGAGATGTACACTATTCCAGATTCGATCTTCGGTGCTGCAAGAAAGATCGATCACTTGAATCGGAAGTTCCAGAAGCTGTCGCGCCAAAGGTTGCGGAAGATTTTGCAAACTTGTTTGAGGTGAGTGGATGCTAAATTTTTCAGGTCCCGTGTGAATGACGACGGGAATGACGGGCGCAAAGCCAGAACGCTCCCAGATCGCAACAATGCTGCGATTGAGCTGAAACCAAAGGTCTTTATCTTTTCCCGATTTGTACTCAACAAGTATGCGAATCACAGCATTCCCTGTTGGGAAAATTGGGCACTCCAAATCAAGGTCATCGCGTAGTTCATGCAACGTTTCTTTTACGTGCTGATCGTGGATGCGCCTTAGCTGTGGTAAATCAAGACATGCAATCAAATCGGCAGGCAAGTATTCTCGCAACAGCCCCGCAACACGAGTGGTATCTGCAAATGTGAAGCGCACGTAGCGGTCATCCGCTGGGAATCTGAGTTTAGGTAATTCGTCCATTGTTTCTCCAAGGTTGTTTGCCTAAGAGATTAGACGCATATGTAAGGAAACTCGTACTTACTGCAGCTCAATTCCTTCTTTAAGTAATGTTTCTCGAATTACTTTGCGCGTTAAACCTGCATTAACGCGAAGGATTGTTCCTTGCAATTGGCTGACCTTTCTAGGAAATTGCGAAAGCACTATTTGCGCAATTTCTTCGCTTGGGCACATTAAAAGTTCTGCACTTTCGATCCTCACGCTTGACACGCGAGAATGCCAGCCGCGAATCTCGGCTAACACGTTTTGAGGCATTGTTGCACAACATTCTTGCAGCGCATTTTCGATTTGTTCAATGCTCATTCCCAAGCGCCCAGCTCGTTGAATAGAGGCTTTATTTACCTTAAACAATAAGCCCACAGAAGCGGGGCCTTCCCTATTACAAAAAGGCGCGAGCCTTGCTTCTGCCGACATCGATGGCTTTAGGAATACAATCTCGTAATCGGGTTTGAGAATAATTGAGGCTCGTTCAATCGCATCGAGAACCAGTTCGCCTTGATTTGCTAAGAACCACTGGGTAAGGGGTGTTGTCGATAAAGCAATACGGCCGAAATTGTCAACCCCTAAATGGATCGCTCCGGCAAAATAAGCGCGGTAGCCTATTTGCTTCAGTAGTGCAAATTCAATATCGTAAATACCCTGCTCGATTTGCTTTGGACTTTTCTCATTGCGGTGAGATTTCGTTTCGTACCAAGCGCGAACAGGGCTCCGTGGAATCCATGCTTTCACCAAACTCCGAAAATGAAAGAATTCACCTTGCGGGAGTTCGGCAAGAAATGAAGCAAAAACGGCAATCCAAGCCATGACCTCACCGTTCGTTGCGGATTGATTTACTACCCATGTGAATCGACTTGCAAAGGGTAGTTCCCGCTTTACTCCCTTGACCCAACTCAAGTTGCGCAACATTTTGATTTGCCCATCCCAATCTTCGAGTAAGAACTTCTTACCTAACTCTGTTGTTCGCAAATGGTCATCTGAGTCAAAATTTGTTCCACTTCGCTGACGGTGCACTTCAAGCAGTTTCAATTCAATGCCAAAATGGATCGTTTGGGATACTTGATTAATGCTCTTATGAAAATCATGAAAAGCAAGTTCAAACCAAGGAGGAAATGTGGCAAGCCTTGGTAACAGTAGCTGCACGGTCTTTTGATAGAGGCGCTGTTCTTCTTTATGCATTTTTTGCGGAGCATCAAATACAAACAAAAGTATTTCTCGCAAATTATGCGCAAGAGCACCATGTGGGCTTGAATCCCTTACAACACAGGGCTTCAAAGGCAAATCACATTGCACTGGCTCACCTGCAATAGGCGCATCGAAAGCTTGCGCGGCCTCAAACATCAAACCTTCACGAGCGTTCCAAGAGGGCAAAAGGATTACCGCACAACACCCCTCACTCAGCGCACTCACAAGCAACTGCGGAGACGTAATCCAACGGGCCGCATCTGCAATAGACCATGGGCCGTGCCCTAATTGCAACAGAAGCGTTCGCAAATCAGCACGGTTCTTAGGTCGAAAATCACCGAACTCATCTAATGCAGAATAATGGCTATCTCGCCAATCGAGATCATCAAGATCAATAAATTGCTGCACCCATGAACCGCCAGCAAAACATTGATCAAGGATCAGCTCAGCCACTTCTAGGGGTTTACGTTTCAGTGCTCGTTGAAATAGTGTAGGAACCAACGAGTGATTTAGTGCATGACTCCCCAACATTTCGCAAGTACGTTGCGCGGCATAGGATGGGGCAAGGCCACGAGCAAGCTTTACCAGACTAAGCAGCGTTTGCGTGGGCATTAATGATCCGGAATTCTTTTGCTCGATAACAAATCGCTTGTTCACTAAGTCACGAACTGTTGTCCCTTGCAAAATGGCCACAGACAGCGGCACACCAAATTTTGCATCAAGGAGAGCAAGCCTCGCTGGTTCTGGCAACTGAACCCACGCCAAAGCCATAGCAAGCGCGTCGTAAAAATTGTATTCCGAATCATCAAACATCAATCCAAGAATAGTCAAAATTCATTTTGTGAAAACAGATGCAGCAACAATGCGCTCAATTGATTGCAAAGGAAGCACTTTTGTCTACTATTGTTGCATGGAACACCAAGATCAGCGTATCCCCAAAAACCTAGCCTGCCCAAATTGCCTTCGTCACAAAGAGCAATGCATTTGCAGCCAAATCGAAGTTTTCAAGAACCACACGAAGGTCGTGGTGCTGCAACATCCACAAGAGCAACTAAAGCAATTCAACTCAGCAAAGCTACTCACCATGTCGCTTGCCGAGTCTGCGTTGGTGGTGGGTCTTTCGTGGCGTAATCATCGCGCAGTGTTAGGAGAAGACGAGCAGCCTGGAAACTGGGGAGTGTTGCATCTTAAAGCCTCTAGCGATACCAGCAAGTCAAGCGGAAAGCCTCTCGAAATTTTCCGCAAAGGCAAAGAAAAAATCGATGCGGCTCCACTCAAGGGAATCATTATTCTCGATGGTTCTTGGAAGCAAGCGAAAACGCTTTGGTGGCGCAACTCATGGCTATTACGCCTAAACCGCGTGAGCCTGAACCCTTCACACCAATCGCTCCGCAATCAAGTCAGCGCAGAAAAGCTTTCAACCCTTGAAGCTGCAGCGATGACACTGCGCCTGTTGGGTGAACCAGAAACCCTCACCAACAAGTTACTCGAGCAGTATCGGCATTTGATTATCGAGCCAAACAAAGCGCGGTAAAGATCATTTCAAACATTAGGAAGCCGCGGGCAGATCGATATAGAACGTGGTGCCTACACCAGCTTTGCCTTCTGCAAAAATATTTCCACCCATGCGGCGCAAGGCAAGACGAGCAATTGTCAGGCCCATTCCGCGATGCTTTTTATTGGGTTTTAATTGATGAAAAGCTTTGAAAATATTTTCTGCGTAGCTTGGGTCAAAGCCAATTCCATTATCCTTAATTGCATACACCACGCGGTCTGCTTTTACAGTACCACTCACCCTGATCTTTGCTTGTCCATCTACTTTCCGGTAATCGACACCGTTGTCTAGCACAGCCCGCAATACAGGCTCCATAAGCTTTCGGTCCGCTCGACACTTCGGCAAAGAATTTTCGATCTCAATCTCCACGCCCCCTTCAGGCAAGTCCATACTCGCCCATAGCGAATCAATAATTTCAGTTGGATCAAATTTGTGAATCTCGAGTGAATCTCGGCTATGTCGTCCCAGTGCAAGAATATGCGAAATGAGTTCATTGATTCGCTGCGTATTTTCTTTGAGCAAAAGCAAGTCACTCGCGCATTCTTGATGCAAAGGCAAATTCGCATATTCTGGATTTTCTAACAAGCGCGAAAGCTCGCCTGCAAACCCATCAATGTTCACCAAAGGGCTTCGCAGATCATGACTCAGCGAAGATAAAAAGGCTTCCAATTCTTCTTTACGCATGGAAACCTCTGCAAGGAGCGCGCTTCGTTCTTCTTCTTGGGCTACGCGACTTGTAATATCAAAAAGCACACCATTGGATTGAGTTCCTTCCGAAGTTCGCGAGACACTAGATAAGCCTTGAAACCAAATCATTGAGCCATCGTTGCGATTGAATCGCGCAGTAAACGCCCAAGGTTCAAGGGTTTGAATTGCCCTCGCCTCCGATTCTTGGTAACGTTTGAAGTCCTCTGGGGAAAGCCCTTGCGCAAAGGCCTCCATGGGATCGGAATGGTCTGCAGCAAATCCAAGGATATCTTTGCTGCGTTCACTCAAATACAGAAACTTGCGTGCACCATTGGGCAACGTCAATAACGAATAAAGCACTCCTGGAACTTGCTCTGCCATACCTCGCAATTGAGACTCGCGCTGAGCAATTGTTAGAGAAAGCTTATTGACTTTCCCCATCTCTGTTAAAATCACAAACATCATCACGAGCAAGAAAGCAACATTCACAAATGGCACTCGCGGCAAGGAATATGCAGAGGCATTTTTCATGGAAATAATGGTGACAGCAACAGGCATCAGGGTTGCAAACAGCATGATCGCGTGAGTAAGTCGTTCCTGCTTATGGAATATCATCCAAAGCGATCGCCCTGCTGCGATTAAAAAGAGAACCATCGTAATCACTTGAATCAACATTACCGACAATTTCGGGTGAACTAAATTCCATGAAATCACCTCGCCCCACGGCTCTGTCTGCGACTTTAATACCAAGTCAATGAAGGGCCCAGAAGCTATCGCCATACTCAGCGGAATTAAGAATATGGGAGCGCTCCACAAAAAAACGGGGCGTTTCCATGACCGGAAAAACTGATGAAAAAAACCACATAATAGTGGATATAACACATAAATAATTGCATGTCGAAATTTCCAGCTCGTCTCCATATCCTGGGCTCTTGTAATATCTAATGACTGCAGCGCAAGAAACGATGAAATTCCGAACGTGAGCGCTAACAACACTAACCACGGAACTTCTTTAAAGTCTGGGCGCTGAATCGCAATAAACACAAGCGCAAATGCAAGCACCATCGCAACGGTACCCAAGCACAAGTATGCGTAATGAATCCAAGGAATGACGTGTACCACAGAGAACTCTCCATGGATCATAATACCCTAAGAAAGAGTCACGTTACAGGCCTATTTTTGTGTAGCCTTTAAAGCGCCCCAATAAGTCCCATTGGTCTGATTTTAGCTTGCTGAAAGGCAAATGTACGCGTCTAGGCGCAGCTACTGCCGCAGGCAACATCGAAATCGTTGCGTAGGTATAGACGGTCTGGTAGGTCACCACGGGCTTGGGGTTTGTTCCTGTAAAAGTCGCGGTATCTGCTGGTAAGCCTCGTGCAAAATCTTCGCGAATCAAACGCCCAGAGGCATCGTAGATGTATTTGGTGAAGGCTACGGAATCGCTCCATACAACGTGGCTAGTATCCGTGGAATACTGAATCATCCATATCTTACGGCCATTAGCATCATAAACATAGTCTTCGCGGTTGCTGAAGAACACTGGATACCCAGTTATTTCGTCTGCAATACTGATCCTTTGGAGTAAATGACTCTGCGCATCAATCTTACAACTATCACGGGAATATTCTCGCCACGAAGAACCACCTACTCCAATGTTTTGTCGATAGGTATATGTTCGCTTCATCATCGAGCCTTTTGCATCATTCCATTCCGTGTGATAACTCACATAGGGAGTAATGGATTCTCCCATAATGCCACCACCTCCAGTCCAATCAAATGCAGTATCAAGCACGACGCGCCCTTTGGTATCGTATGTGAAGTAATGCTTAAGTTTAGGATTGCCTTGATAATACACGGTAGAGCGATCATAGGTGGAATCTAGCATGCCGTTCACATTCAGAAATGATTGAGTCGTATTACTGAACATTCCAATGGTCCAGCGTCCGCCACTCCAAGAATAAGAGGTATCCAATTTTTGCCGAAGTTGTGGTAACAAAACAGTCCGGTATTTATAGCTGGGAGTGAAGGTCGTTGAACCCGAGCTGTAAGAACCCGTTACCTCAGAATCTAAGGTACCTTGGGCGTTGTAGTAATAGTTTGCCTGTCCATACAGCGCCATCGAACTAGAGGAGTTCATCAAATAGGTAACCGATTTCGCTAGCACGGTTGTATCGGTAGAGGCAAAGCCGTAAGCGGAAAAAGAAAAAAGGATTGCAACAAAGGAATGGATAAACTTTTTCATGCTCAGAAAATAGTTTGTACGTAATTAGATCACCAACAAAATTCGCACATTTCGCTTTCCACGAGAAAGCAAACGAGGCAACGCCAATTTTTACCGATAATATTTTTAGGTCTTAACCACTGGGGAAACGACAACCTGAAACGTTGGGTTGAACTATCAAGTTCGTGACTAACAATAGCGTCGTTTCCCCTTTTCACTTGGAGTACGCATGGCGATCTGGGTGGGTATTGATGTTTCCAAGGACACTCTAGATTGTGGCTGGTGTTCGCGCACACATCTTCGACACATCAAAGTAAGCAACGACAAGCAAGGTTTTCGCAAATTTCTTCGCGAAACTCCCAAGCATGCAAACTTTATCATGGAGGCGACTGGCGCATACCACATCAATTGCGCACTCTTTCTGCGAGCCAAAAAACGCCACGTTTCGGTGGAAAATCCAATCCGGATTAAACGCCACATGCAAGCAAATTTGCAGCGAGCCAAAACCGATAAGTCAGACTCTTTCGCAATTGCACGTTTCGGAGAAGAAAAGCAACCACAACCATGGAATGGCATTCTTCCAAGAATCGCAGAAATGCAGCAATTGCAAGCTTTAGCAGACAAACTTCAGATCCAGATCCAGCAATTCAGAAATCAAAGGCATGCATTTACTCGTTCTGTTCTTGCTTCAAAATTCGTTTTGCAAAAAATTCAAAATTATAACGCCTACCTTGAAAATGAACGGAAGCTCATCCAGTTCAAACTTGAAGAAGTCGCACAGCTTCAGTTCAAACGAGAACTTGCACTCATCACCACAATCCCAAGCATTGGCCTTTCCTCTGCAATTCGCTTAGCCATTGCCGTACGCGACTTTTCTCGTTTTAAAACAAGCAAACAGTTGGTCTCCTTTTTGGGACTTTCGCCAACTCCTAAACAGTCTGGGACTAGTTTGAATTCACGAGGCTCCATTAGCCACATGGGCGGGGCAAAGGTTCGTGCTGCGCTATACTTTTGCGCAATGTGCGCACCCAAGTGCAACAAGCCATGCAAAGCCTTGTTCAAACGAATGAAAGCAAAACACAAGCCCGGAAAAGTGATCATCATCGCAATCATTCACAAGCTCGTAAGACAGGTTCACGCTGTGGTGAAAAACAGAGTGCCCTATGATGCTAATTACGCGCGAAAGCACCTTGTTACGATAGTGCATCGATGACTTTGGCTTGAGCAATGGATCAATTCCTACATTCCATTCATGAATCTTCGCGAGAAAGAAGCTGTGCTGCAATACCACCACAAACGCCTAAACAGGCCGCGCGTTGAAGCTCTTGGCTGGCGAAGTGTAGAGACCCAAGAGCAGCGCTTTGAAATCCTATGCAAGTGGGGCAACCTTAGTAACACAAGCGTACTCGACCTTGGTTGTGGATATGGGGATCTCAAAAATTATCTCGACACGCACTTCCGCGATGTGCTTTATTTTGGCGTAGATATGGTACCTGAATTTATCGCTGAGGCAAAGAAATCATATTGCCAACAAAGTACCGCGCAATTTTTCTTAATAGACTTTTTAAGCGCAGAATCTTTGCTGACAAGCTTGCCTAATGTGGATGTAATTATGGCCTCGGGCAGCATGAATTACAAATGCACAAATCCGGAGCACCCTTACACAACAATTCGCCGCATGTGGAATGCAGCACGCCAAGGAATCGCATTTAATCTATTGGATGCAACGAAGCAAAAAGCGGAAGGCCCCTTACAGGTATATGATCCGCAAGTGGTTCTCGCATTTTGCCAACAACTTGATCCACACGCGGAACTGGTCACAGGATACCATCCCGAAGATTTTACTGTGCTTATGCGACACTAAAAGCTCATAAGAGAGCTGTGTCGCTGGGCATTTCATGGACTTGCACCCGCAAAGATTTCCATTCTTTGCGAAGCATTGTGAATGCAAGGATCGCCATAGGTACATCTGCAAGTGGGGTTACCCAATACAATCCTGGATAACCAAAGACACGAGGCAAAATAAGGAACAGCGGGATCGCAAGGAAGCTACGCCCAAGCAACAGGAGCCCAGCCTTCTGCGGTTGATGCGCAGCCAAAAAATAATGCGAGGTGGTTCCTTGGATGCCAAACAGCGCAATCGAAATCATCGTGACAGGAAGGCCTGCACGAACAATTTCGACAAGACTTGCATCGGTACGAGTAAAGAGCGAAGCTACCGCTTGCGGAAAAAAGCTAACCACAACCGCAGAAGCCACTCCCATAAGGGTTGTTGCCAATATGGCGCGATTTAGCAAACCCAAAACACGGTCGGGTCTTTTCGCTCCGCGATTGAATGCAATCAATGGCTGCAAAGCTTGCGCAACCCCGAGTGGCCCATAAATCAGCAAAATGGAAATCGTATTAAATACACCCACACAGGCTACGCCACGAGCCCCGCCAATATTTGCGGCACTATGATTCGCGACAAGAAACACAAGCATACCTAACACTTGCATCAAAAATACTGGAGCACCAAGCTTTACGATAGAGCGTGCAAGCGCAGAATCACCTACAAGATTTTTGCGACGAATATGCAAAACACTCCACTGACTTTGCACAAAAATGAAAATCGCAATAAAATTGCAAGACATAGAAATCAAGGTTGCAAAAGCTGCACCCGCAATTCCCCAATGCAAAATGAAAATTGCCACGTACGCAAGAATTGCATTCAATACATTGCTAGAAGCCATGAATGCAAGACCAAGCCCTGGGCGCCCTTGTACGCGTAAAATATTTCCCATGGAAATAATCGTAATCTGTAACGCAAGCCCAAGTGCGGTAATGCGAAGGTACGGAATCGCAAGATCAAGAATTTCACCTGTTGCACCAAAAGCAAGCAGAATTGGGCGAGCAAAAAGAATCACCAGTAACGCCTGTGCACCACCTAAGAATACAGCAAGTCGAACCGATTGACCAAGCACTCGCTCGGCTTCTTCACGTAAACCCTTTCCCAAAAAGGTTGAAATTTGATTTCCCGTACCTGTACCCAAAAGCAAACCAATTCCCATGCCAAAAATGGTTAAAGGATATGCGCTCGTGACTGCAGCCATCGCGTCTGTGCCAATACCTCGACCCACCAAAACGCGATCCACAAACTGATACAACGCGTTGGCTAAGAACCCTGCGATAGCGGGCAGTGAATATTTGAGCAGCAGGCGGCTTACCGCTTGAGAGCCTTGGTGATGTACACTATCCATAATTATTCTTTAGTTCCCAGCAGAAAATACGTTTGTACCTTGCCATGTCCTTTCACATCAATGGGTTCACGAGCTTCGAAAATAAAATCTTTTTGCAACAATTCATACGTGGTTTGCGACACTTGAATTTTGCCCGGTAAGCCTGTTGTTTCAAGGCGCGAGGCGAGATTTACGGTATCGCCCCAAAGATCAAATGTGAATTTCTTCGGACCAATTATTCCACCAATTACGGCGCCACTATGGATACCTATTCGGATCTGTAAATTCATATTCTCTGTGCGATTAAAGTCTTCTATAAATTTGAGCATTTCTAATGCCATGCGCGAAACATCGGGAGCATGATTGGAGTTCTCATCGGGCAAGCCTGAAACGACAAGATAGGCATCGCCAATCGTCTTGATTTTTTCGATATGAAGTTGCTCAGAAAGTTGATCAAAGCCTGTAATTACCTTATTCAATAGCGAAACCAAATCATGGGGTTTCATTGTTTTTGTTAGATCCGTGAACCCGACAAGATCACTAAAGAGAATCGTCGTTTCGAGATAGCGATCCGCAATAAGCGCTTCACCGTTCTTTAATCGCTCCATTATTTTCTTTGGGAAAATATTGCTGAGAATCATTTCTGATTTTTCATGCTCTTCGCGCAACAGGCTCTCTGTTAAACGGAGCTTTACATACAAACTACTGACTAAACTCACAGCATAAGCAACACTAAAAAACAAAATATTGCCGACCACAATTTGCGAAAATTGAACATCATAAAAGAATATTGCCGAAACACATATGCAAAGGAATACAGCAAAAAGACTACATCTAAACCCATAGAGCCATGAAACGACTGCAATAAAAACATACGCAAAGCTTGCCGCCTGCGCCCCGATGCGATGTAGGCCAATGTAAAACAGAACTACATATATCAATGCAGCGACACCAATCCCAACATAGGATTGTAGCGCAAGCTTGCCATGTCGTGGTTGAAGTACAGCTTTAAACGAACGAGGCATGAGACTCCTATTTTTTTGTTTTAGAAATGTAATCCTTGTACCACAGTGCACTATCCTTCAGGATTCGCTTGCCGTTATTCGCATAATCAACATAGACAAGCCCAAAACGTTGCATATAGCCATGCGACCATTCAAAATTATCCATAAAGCTCCAAGCAAAATATCCTTCCACAGCGCTTCCTTCGCGCACAGCATCTTGCAAGGAGTTCAGGTGCCTGCGATAATAGTCCACACGCTTTTCATCATGTACACCTCCATCCTCGCTCACACCAGTATCATAGGATGCGCCATTCTCTGTAATGTACACCGGCAGATTCCCATAGTCGTTACGCATAATGGCAAGCACTTGGCGAAGCCCATCGGGGTAGACTTCCCAGCCGATGTCGGTAATTTGCGCTCCTTCGTAGCGCGGATGTTCCATAATGAACGGCCGATTGGGATCCTTGCCTGCGTAGGCAAGCAAGCGCATGTAATAGTTGATACCCACAAAATCCAGCTTCTGATGAATCACTTTCAAATCTTCGGTAGTAATCGTCACGCCTTGTGCGCCAAGGACTTTCTGCGCATAGGCCGGCACCGTTCCATGAATAATTGGATCAAACCAAATGCGATTATTGATTTGATCAAGGTTGCGAGCTGCATCAAGTTGGGCATCATTAAGCGGCTGCACAATAGGCCAGCAGTTCGCAATACCCACGCGTAAATTTGAATTTACTGCGCGAATAGCAAGAGCAGCACGACCATGTGCGAGTAAGGCGCCACGAATACTCTGTGCATATTCCTGCTTGCTGGTATGCCCCGGTGCATGAACACCTACACCATAACCAAGCCATGTAAATACATGTGGTTCGTTGAGTGTAGTCCAGTCTTGAATCCGATCGCCTAGGCGACGCACGACGACATTTGCGTACTCGGCAAACCACTCTGAAATATTGGGATGCGTCCATCCGCCTAGATCTTGCAAGGCTTGTGGCAAGTCCCAATGGTATAAGGTTGGAAAAGGCTTAATGCCTTTCTTCAATAGTTCATCTGTTAAGCGATCATAAAAATCAAGGCCCGCGGTATTTACTGCCCCTGTGCCTTGAGGAAATATGCGAGCCCACGCAATAGAAAATCGATACGCATCAAAGCCGAGCCCTTTCATCATGCTTACATCAGATTCGATGCGGTTGTAGTGATCACAAGCAACATCGCCATTGCTCTGATCTAAAATTTTGCCAGGTGTACGACAAAAAGTATCCCAGATCGAAGATCCCTTGCCATCTTGCGAAGCACCTCCCTCTATTTGAAAAGAAGAAGTCGCTGCACCCCAAAGCATTTTTTTTGAGTTTGACATATTCACCTTGAAAAATTTACGGCTGCCCTGACGTCCAACAAGCAAGTCCAGCGACTTCGCTTATGCGGTACCCATTCCCGTTGATCAACTTTGCTTGATTCAATTCACGAATAAAAAGACGCCAAGTAAGTGATCCATTTTTTGAGACTACAATAATGGGTTCGCCCTTCTGCTCATATTGATTATTCACACTACGTAAGCTATCAGCAATATTGGATAAATCCACATGAAGACCCGCCGGCAATCCAGGCGTACCAACAAATTGCGTTGCTTTGTGAATTTGTGAATGCACAGTATCACGTTCATTCCAAGACTCCGTTTGGAAGGGCATACATTCTTGCATTCCACGAACATCATAGTGCGAAAGTGAATCCACAGCTCGCCAAGTATAGGACTGCACCGGTGCAACCTTGGAAGCATCAACACCTACTTGTGCCAAGAAGTCTTGACCATGATTGTACGAGTTCAATGAGTCCAA
>Ga0302293_10000695_pt1 | contig 17419 bp, 14 predicted proteins | sample III_Fen_N2_2_FD_198758 | JGI IMG/M metagenome (GOLD analysis project Ga0302293, IMG submission 198758) | Peat permafrost microbial communities from Stordalen Mire near Abisko, Sweden - III_Fen_N2_2 | ecosystem: Environmental > Terrestrial > Soil > Wetlands > Permafrost | place: Sweden: Abisko...
ATTTTCAACAGCGCCGTTGTCCCGTTCAAGGGGTCTTTCGCCGGCGTTTTTCGCTGCGATGATACGTCCAGGCGCATGAATATCCATTGCGGAAAAAGCAAGGACGGCATTCATTGGACAATCGAAAACGACCCGATAGTATTCGTCAAATCCGATCCCGCGATTCCCGATTCCGACTATAAATACGACCCCCGCGTCGTGTGGGTTGAGGATCGTTGGTGGATCATCTGGTGCAACGGATATCATGGCGCGAGTATCGGCATGGGCTATTCCTTTGACTTTGAAACGTTTTTTCAAATTGAAAATCCTCTGATGCCCTACAACCGAAACGGCGTACTTTTCCCGCGTAAAATCGGCGGCAAGTTTGCGCTTCTGTCCCGCCCGAGCGATTCCGGGCATACGCCCTTCGGAGACATTTTTTATTCCGAAAGTCCCGATATGACCTATTGGGGAAAACACCGCCATGTAATGTCCACTCTGGGAAGCGAGTCGCCCTGGCAAAGCACGAAAGTCGGCGCCGGCCCCGCGCCCATCGAGACGTCGGAAGGATGGCTTCTTTTTTATCATGGAGTGTTGACCAGCTGTAACGGGTTCGTGTATTCGTTCAGCGCCTGTCTACTCGATCTTGACGAGCCCTGGAAAGTGATCGCGCGCGCACGGCCATATCTCATTTCGCCCCAAAAATCCTATGAATGCATCGGTGACGTACCGAACGTCGCCTTTCCCTGCGCAGCCCTCGTAGACGGCGATACTGGTCGTGTCGCGGTGTACTATGGCTGCGCCGATACCTGTACCGGCATCGCGTTCGGTATGGTCGATGAAATAGTCGATTTCGTCAAAAGAAACAATGTCCTTTGAAATATCCGAAGATTCACTTACTGAACTGAGTACCGCTGTCCGAAAAGAGCTGACGGAAAATATCCTGCCGTTTTGGAAAAAACACGGGCGCGACCTCTCGACCGGGGGCTTTTACGGATTTCTCGGCAATGACAATGTGGGCGACCCGGGGATGTCCCGCTCGGTCGTCATGACGAGCCGGCATTTGTGGACGTATAGCGCCGCGGCTAGAACACTTGGGGACAAATCTTGCCATGAAAGTAGAGCGTACCTGGAAATGGCCGACTATGCGTACGCGGCGCTGGTAAGGGATTTTATCGATCCGGTGCATGGCGGCGTGTTTTGGTCCGTAAGGCCAGATGGGACTCCCGACGTTTCCAAAAAGCAGATATACGGCGAAGCTTTCGCATTGTATGCGTTTGCCGAGTATTCTTCGGCGCTCTGCGAAATTCGCTCCGATAAAGTCGGTTCGCTGAAGGCGATCGAGTTAGCCGTTACTCTCTATGGATTGCTTGAATCGCATGCCCGGGACAGGATTCTCGGCGGATATGCAGAAGCGCGCGCTCGTGATTGGAGTCCCACGTCCGATCTGAAACTTTCCGGGAAAGACATTGACTGCGACAAATCGATGAACACAAACCTCCATGTCATGGAAGCGCTTGCTTCGCTGCATCGTGCTATAGGCGTAATTTACGCGTCGTGTCTTGTGCCGGAAGGCGCCGTTGATCTTCGTAGACGGGTCGCAGAATCGCTTTCATCGTTGATTAAAGTGACCGTCAGCAAGATTCTCGGATCGGATAATCATCTTGACCTTTATTTTAACCCTGACTGGTCGTCTGTCGGGGACATTATTTCATATGGACACGATATCGAGGCGAGCTGGCTTCTTTGGGAAGCCGTAGCGGAACTTGAATCGGGGTTTGATAAAACCGCTGAAACTGGTTCCAAATCCAGCTCTGTCCTCAATGCCAACGTTGGTTTGAAGGCTGAAATAAAAGCAATCGTGATTAAAATGGCGGAAACCACGCTTGATGAGGGGACAGAGCCCGAAAAAATGGGGACAGCGCCTGAAATTCGGGCCATCATGAATGAATTTCACGATGGACACAAGGATCCTACGCGTGTCTGGTGGTGTCAGGCCGAGGCTCTTGTAGGTTTTTTTAATGCCTGGCAATTGACCGGAGATAAAAAATTTCTCGATGCTGTTTTAGCCGAATGGAAATGGATAGCTCTATATCAAATCGACTCGAAAAATGGCGACTGGTTCGCCGCTGTACGTCCGGATGGTACACCCGATTTGAATGAGCCTAAAGGCGGAAACTGGAAAGCCTCGTATCATAACGGACGGTGCTGCATGGAATTGCTGAGAAGGATTAGGGACAGTGCTTGAATCACGGAGTTTGTTTCGCGCATTCCCGTCACCGGTAGAAAAAAAGCCTGATTTTAGTCTATATTTTCAGCATCTTTTGGAGGTTATATGAAAGATATTACAAATGTTACCGTTGTGCCGAAGGCAAATGTGTATTTTGACGGAAAAGTTACGAGCCGAACTATTTTATTTGCAGATGGATCTCGCAAGACTCTCGGTTATATGATGCCTGGAGATTATGAATTTTCGACTGGCGACAAAGAAATCATGGAACTGCTCGCGGGTTCGATGGACGTGAAGCTCCCCGGTTCGACCGTGTATAAAACTTTTAAGGAAGGTGACTCTTTTGAGGTTCCCGCCAAATCTTCTTTCAAATTGACATTAAAGGAAGCGGCGGATTACTGCTGTTCATATATAAAGTAAGATGCCCAGGATTAATCGGGGAGATTGAATGATGAGTGGATATCTTGACCTCTTGGGCTATGTCGCATCGTTTATCATTTTGGTTTCCCTGACGATGAAATCGATCGTGAAGCTCCGGTGGATCAACGCGGTCGGTTCTCTGCTGTTCGTGGTTTTCGCTTTCCTGACAAAATCGACCCCGACTATCGTCATGAATCTCGGCATCATTCTAATCGATCTCTGGTATGTGCTTGGCATTACGGTCAAGCGTTCGGATTATCATCTGGTTAAGGCAGAACGGGGAAGCGCGTGGCTTGAGTTTTTTTATCAGAGCAATAGAATCGAGATTGACGATATCTTCGGTCTTGAGGCGTTCGATGAGGCAAAAAGCTTTTCGTATTTTGTTTGCAATAATGAAATCGTGGGCTTGCTTGCATGGAAGGAACTTTCTCCCGTTGAATGCCGGATCATGATTGATTTCGTCACGCCGCGTTTTCGCGACTTCAAGATCGGAAGGTATTTTTTTACGCAACACTTGTCGATATTCCGCGAGAAGGGCCATTCCCGCCTCGTGTATGAAAACGTCGGAAAGAGGCACTGGAAATATCTCGCGAAACTTGGATTCATGGAGAGTTCGCCGGGATGTTTTATAAAAGATGTCGGCCTTGACGGCTTAGCCTAGAATATCTTTTCTCCGAGCAATCTTCCTATCAAATCGACGGCCATTTTCGCAGTGGCGTTTCTGACATCGTGAATCGGATTTACTTCGACCATATCGGCGGACGTGACCATTTTTGTCTCGGCCAATTCTTCCATTAAAAATAATACTTCGCGGTAGGAAAGGCCTCCCGGGACTTCGATGCCGACGCCCGGCGCGAAGCGGGGATCGATCGCGTCAATGTCAAAGCTGACGTGAATCGTGTCGACCCTCTCGCGGAAAAAGTGGGTGATTTCCTCGCAGGTCTGCGAGATGCCGAGCCGGTCTATGTCGCTTATGGTGAATACGTGAACGCCCGCTTCTCTCATGAGCGTCCGTTCCTTCGGGTCAAGATCGCGGACTCCGACGTAGCAGACGTTGGACGGGTCAATCTTGCGGACGGGGTTGTAAAAATCTGTAAGTTCGGGGATTCCGTAGCCGCATGAGGCTGCGAGTATCATACCGTGAATGTTGCCGCTCAGCGTTGTTTGCGTGGTGTTGAAGTCTCCGTGCGCGTCGACCCAAAGCACGCCGAACGAACGGTTAGCCGCGGCATGGGCTGCGGAAATGCCGGCGAGGGACCCAAGCGATATTGAATGGTCTCCGCCGAGGATGAGCGGGAAATCGCCTGCGCGAAGAATCGATTCGGCATGGGAGGCGAGCTGGCCGCAGCACTCGAGAATGGGTCCCAGGTGTTTTGCTTTCTCGTGCGATATTTCGGTCGCAGGGTCAATGTATTCCTGCGGCGGAACCTGTATCGGCGGATAAAGGTCGTCCGATTCTATTCCGAGTTGGGTAAGCTTGTCGCGAAGGCCGGCAAGGCGTATAGCTGAAGGTCCCATATCCGCGCCGCGTCTGCTTGCGCCGTAGTCGAGCGGCATTTCGATGATTCGTACTTTCATATCGCTATTTCCTTCGTGTGTTCTGCGGTGAGATTCTTGATCCATCGTTCGGTTCTGAGCTGCCAGGTTGCGATTGCGACCTTGACGATATCCGTTATCTTCACTATCGCGTAAATTCCTATCGGTCCAAGCGGCGTAAATATCGCGAGCAGGAATATGCCCGGAAGGAACAGGAGCAGGTTGACGCTGACGTCGACCCATACTCCCATAAGCGTGTCTCCTCCGGCTCGCGCGGTCGCGAATTGCGCGTTGAGAAATGTCCATAAGGGCATGTAAGCCGCGATTACCCATAAAAGATGCCGTGTGACAATTTGCGCTTCGGACGAAAGATTTCCGAAGACAACGGGGATGAGCACGACTGAAAACACTTCAGCCGTCGCGACGATTAGGCCCATGAATATCGATCCTGTCCTGAGCCATCGTGCCTGATCGCGCGCGAGATCGAGTTCATTTCGTCCGAGCGTACCGCCAACGATAACGCCGACTGACGTGTGTATTCCGCCGAAAACGAGCATGAAAATATTCGCGATTGCCCATCCTCCCGCCATGCCCGCGACAATTTCCGCGCCGCCCTTTCCGTTGTACACCGCGGTCATGACCGTTTCCGTCAGTATCCATGACATTTCCGAAATAAAGATAATGCCGAATTTCTTTAATATCGCGGAGAAGATTTTAAAATTGATATTGAAAATCGAAACAAGCCGGACATAGAACGGCGGCTTCGTAATTTCAATAAATACGACGTATGCGATCAGTTCAGCGATGCGCGCAATGATGGTCGCGATCGCCGCTCCCTGGACTTCGAGCCTGGGTGCGCCGAGGTTTCCGTATATGAATACCCAGTTAAAAAAAGTGTTGATGAGTGTCGCTATCACGGAAATGATGAGCGGGGGACTGACCTTCCCTATTTCGCGGAGAGACGATCCTATCGCCATTGAAATCGCGATCGGTATGAAAGTGAACACAATGATGGCGAGATACTTTGAGCCTTCCTCGATTATCTCCTTGCTCTGTGTGTTGTTGTTGACCAGTAGCTCGAGAATTTGCCGTGGAAGAAATACGCTTAAGAGTATAGCGACGGTCGCGAGCATCAGCGTGGTGTGAATCTTAAAGCGAAAAGTCTGTTGCATGCCTTCGGAGTCTTTCGCGCCGTTGAATTGGGACATGAAGATCGCGCCGGCGGATATGAGGGTATTCAGCGCGATGAACAATACGAAGATAAACTGATTCGTGATATTCACGCCGCTCATCTTCACGTCGCCGAGGCCGGCGACCATGAAGTTGTCGATGAGGGACACAAGAGTCTGGAGGAAAGCCTGAAGCATGACCGGAATCGCGATTGTAAGCGCTGCCTTGTAAAAGTCAGCCGTTCCGAAGTATTTCTTTACGCCCATGCAACAGACTATACAGAAAGGAAAGCCTTGTTTCTAGCGGTATTCTTCCCTGCTTTTAACCTCGAGGCCGCGCGTTTTGTACCATTCAAGCGAATCGGTGAACTGTTTCGCGATTTTAATATTAGTGATCAGCGGAATGTCGTAGTCAACCGTCAGCCTGCGGATCAGGTAATCGTTTTTCAGCTCGGTCTCGCGGTTGTTTTTCGGGATGTTGATAACGAGATCCACTTCGTGTTCGCGAAGAGCGTCGGCGATGTTCGGCTTTCTGTCCTCGAGCGGCCATGCGAGCGCTTTCGCGGGTATGCCGTTGTTCTGAAGGAATCTTGCCGTTCCGCTTGAGGCCATGAGTTCGTAACCCATTGCGCGGAGTTTACGTGCGCTGTCGATAAAATCAACCTTGTCTTCAAGAGGCCCTGTGGACAAAAGAATTTTTTTCTTTGGAATGCCGTAGCCCGTCGACAGAAGGGCTTTCATGAATGCGTCGCGCACACCGCGTCCGATGCATCCGACCTCGCCGGTGCTTGCCATCTCGATGCCGGCAACCGGGTCGGCGCCTTTCAGATGCGAAAAGCTGAATTGCGCGGCCCTGACCCCGACGTGGTCGAAGTCAAGCTGGCTGCCGTCTATTTTTTTGACCTCAAGTCCGAGCTGCGCGCGGGTCGCGATTTCGGCAAGGTCGATGCGGAAGACTTTTGAGCAAAATGGAAACGATCGGCTTGCGCGGAGTTTGCATTCGATCACCTGTATGTTCGTGCTTTTTGCGAGAAACTGAATATTGAAGGGTCCGGTGATTTCGAGCGCTTTGGCTATTTTTCGCGCGGCCTTTTTGATAGCCTGTGCCGTCGAGAGGTAGATGCGCTGCGCAGGAAGAACGACGGTTGCGTCTCCCGAATGCACGCCCGCGTTTTCGATGTGCTCGCTGATCGCGTACACGAGCATTTCTCCTTTGTTCGCGACGGCGTCGATTTCTATCTCTTTCGAGTTTTCGACATATCGCGAAATGATTACAGGGTGGTGAATGTTTACTTCGTTTTCCCGCGCGAGAAAGGCCTTAAGGCTCGCATCGTCCCAGGCTACGCTCGTGGCCGCTCCGGAAAAAACGAATCCTGGCCTTACCAGTACGGGGTATCCGTTTTTCTCCGCGAATGAAAGCGCGTCCTCGACTCGTGAAACCTCGGTCCATTCAGGTTGTTGTATTCCAAGCTGGTCGAGCAAAGCGCTGAATTTATTTCGTTCCTCGGTCCGGTCGATATCGGTCGGGCTTGTCCCAAAAACGGGAACCTGCAGACGGGAAAGAGGGATCGCGAGCTTTATCGGTTCCTGTCCGCCCATTGAAAGGAGAACTCCCTCGGGACGCTCCGCCTCGAAAATATCGAGCACGCGTTCCAGCGAGAGTTCCTCGAAATAGAGCCTGTCCGCGATTTCGAAATCGGTGGATACGCTTTCAGGATTGCAGTTAAGCATAATACTGTAGCGCCCTGCTTTTCTCATCGTGCGCAATGCGCTCGTGCAGCACCAGTCGTATTCGATTCCCGAACCTATATGATAGGGTCCGGACCCGAGAACAAGAGCGCCTTTTTCGGAGGCCTTTACGTCGTCGGTCACGCCGGAATAGGTCATGTACAGGAATCCGCCCTTTGTCGGGATTTCCGCTGACACTGTGTCGATTTGCCTGATTACGGGCCTGAGTGCAAATTCTTGTCTGAGTACGCGAATCTTGTCTTCCCTGGATTTTACGCACAGCGCGATTTGCAGATCGGAAAATCCTGCTTGCTTTGCACGAAGGAGCAGTTCCCTGGATGGCTTTGCCGCCTGTCCCGCACCGGAAGTTCCGGTCGTGTTTTGTGCCACAGGATTACCCGACGCGCCCGGATTCGTCAGCGCGCGGAGCTCGGTCTCGATTTCCAGAATGCTGAGGATGCGTCCTATGAACCAGCTGTCGATTTTCGCGTACTTGCAAACCCTGTCGATTGACCATCCTTCTGCGAGCGCCGAATAGACGGCAAAGATACGGAGGTCAGTCGGATTTTTAAGCGCGTCCTTGAGATCCTTGAAAGTGTATTGATGGCAGGCGATGCCCGGCGCTCCCGAATCGATCATACGGACCGCTTTCTGCAAAGCTTCCTCAAACGTTCGTCCGAACGCCATAGCCTCTCCGACTGATTTCATCTCGGCGCCGATATGCCTGTCGACTGTCCTGAATTTTCCGAGATCCCATCGGGGAATTTTGAGCGCGATGTAATCGAAGGACGGTTCAATGCAGCATTTTGTCGAACCGGTTAATTTATTTTCGATTTCGGAAAGGGAAAATCCGAGCATTATCCGCGTGGCGATGTATCCGATCGGCATGCCGGCGGCCTTCGACGCGAGCGCGGTACTTCGGGAAACGCAAGTGTTTGCTTCGATCGCACGGAATGACGATGATTCGGGATCGAGCGCGAAACGTATGCTTGCTTCGCCGAACACATCGAGTTTATCGGCAATTTTGACGGCTGCGTCCCTAAGCATTCGCATGTCCCCGTCGGTTAATGTTTGGCATGGCGAGACAACGATTGACTCGCCGGTATGGATGCCCAGCGGGTCGACGTTTTCCATCGCGCACGCGACAATACAATTGCCCATTGCGTCGCGTAAAACCTCAAACTCAATCTCTTTCCATCCCCCAAGCCATTGCTCAATCCGTATATGCGCGGAGCACAGCAGCGCCTGGGCGCAGCGGTCCTTCAGCTCTTCCTCATTCCATGCAACGCCGCTTGCCGTATCGTCTCTGCTTGATTCCGACCGGACCATGACGGGGAAACCCGTGCGCGTGGCAATCGAGATGGCCTCTGCGGGAGATGAGACTTCGTTGCTTTCAGGGACAGGGATGCCCAGTTCTCCCATGAGGCTGACAAAGGAATTTCGGTTACTCGCGTTTTCTATCGACTCGAGCTCTGTTCCCAAAATTTGAATATTGTATCTTTCGAATATTCCAAGGTTTTTCAGCTCAAGCGCGCATGAAAAGGCGGTTTTTCCGCCAAAATTGATGATAATTGAATCAGGTTTTTCTTTTTCGATTATCCGTTGAACAAATTCGGCCGTTACCGGCAGAAAGTAAGTAGCGTCCGCGATACCTTCGGAAGTTTGTACGGCGGTCATATTTGGATTGACGAGGATAGTTCTTATGTTTTCGGTTTTAAGCGTCTTGATTGCCTGCAGTCCGGCGTAATCGAATTCGCCCGCTTGTCCGATTCTCTGTCCTCCGGAGCCGAGTATGAGCACTGATTTTGGCGTTGTTATACGGTAATTTTTCATGAGTTAATTCCTCCGTTGCGGACGATTTCCATAAATCGTGAGTACAAAAAATCTGTGTCGTGCGGTCCCGGATACCCTTCAGGCTGAAACAGAACGCCGGAATATAAGCCTTTTTCGGCGGCGAATCCTTCGATTGAGCGATCGTTATTGTTAAGGAACGTCGGCTTCCATCCTCCCGGAAGCGAGTCGTCCCGTATCCCGTATCCGTGATTTTGCGCGGTTATATAGCACCGTCCGCTCTCAAGATCGATGCAAGGCACGCTGGAACTTCTGTGCCCCATTGCCATTCTGAATGCCGAGGCTCCGGCTGCGACAGCCAAAATGACCGCGCCCTGTCCTGTTGCGAATATCGGTTTTTTTGCGCCACTCGGAGATTTGAGAATAGCGCGGAGGATAGCGATCGTTTTTTCGCAGGATGTCGGGTCGCCAGGTCCTCCTGAAATGAAAATACCGGCATAGTCGTCGTTGGAATAGTCGCAGGTTAGCGGAAGACGTACGACTGTCGTATTTTTGGTGACCAGACTGCGTATTGTTGAGTTACGCACTCCGCAATCAATCAATGCAATCTTTTTTTCTCCTGTACCATATGATACTTGGCGTTTAGTAGAAATATTTGCGCTTTGGTTATTCATGGATGCCGAGTTGAACGTTACTTCTTTCGTTTCACTTACCAGAATTTTCGCCCGCATTGTTCCGCGTATGCTCAGCCTTTGTATTAGTGATCTCGTGTCAATGCCGGAAATACCCGGAACCTGCTGCTTTTTAAGCCATTTTCCAAGACTTTTGCTCGAGGACCAGTGACTTGCGTCTTCGGTATATTGCGCAACGACCAACCCGGAGATTTGCGATGTCGGGGATTCAAATGCCGTTTCGAGACCAAGGGGACAGAGATCATCTTCCGGAATGCCCGTCGCCCCCGCAACCGGCTGGGATAGCACAACAATCATTCCTTTAAGTGCCGGATCAGACAGCAGCCGAGCCATGTCCGCCATTCCGGTGACGCTGATGATTTCTCCTGCGACAGAACTGTCATGCCCAAATGCCAATCCTTCGAATTCGGTTCCATCCTCAAGGATGATACGAGCAGTTTTTTCGGTTTGCGTCATAAAACGCCCCCTTGCTATGAAAGTATTTCTAAATCATATGCGAGAAGGGGGTATTTTTCAAGAAAAATTATCAGAATTTACGAATGAGCATCCGTGATCCGCGATTTTTCGTCCATTTTTCCTTTCTTTTCGCAGGAAGAAGGTCTATTTCTGCCGATTTAAAGCCAAAACGCTCAAACCAGTCGGCAGTTTGTGTCGTCAAAACGAAAAGAGAACCATACCCTGCTTGTCGGCCTTGTTCAATAAGCCGTTCCATCAATTTTGGTCCGATTCCCATGTGTGCGTATGATTCATCTACCGCAACGCCCGCAATTTCGCCTACGTTTTCCGGATATGCATGTAATGCTGCACAGGCGCGAAGACCGCCGTCAATTTCATAAACCGTGAAATCGGACACTTCGTTTTCGAGTTCTTCGCTTGACCGTTGAAGAAGAATTCCCTTTTCGACAAAAGGATTCATCAAAGATAAAACCGCAGGAATATCATCCCTTGTCATGGTTCTGAATGTTCCATAATTGTTTCGGTATATCATCGTGCCCGAACCAAGATCGGAAAAAATCTCCGCCGGGATTACCCCGTCGATGTCCGCGTCAAGGATATGCGCCCTGGTCACGCCTCCGATGCAGGCATTCCTTCCTTGAGATAGCAGCTCTGCGATTTCATGCGTTGGACAACGCTCGTTTTTGATGTTTTTATTCGTTTCGATAAAAATGCCGATATCTTCCACGGCAATAGCTGCTAGTCGACCTTCCGGGGACAGGGCGACATTAGGAGGCATCTGATAATCGTCAATCGAAATAGTCGCGCCCGATCCCATGAAAAAAAGCTTTTCCGCTTTAAGCGCTACGGCCGTAGCCACTGCGAGTTCGGTTGACGAGATATTGTAGGGCTTTCCCGTAATCGTCCAGCCTATGCACGGAATAATCGGAATAAATCCGTCATCAAGCGCGCTCGTTAGCGACTCGATCTGTATGCGGTCAACGACTCCTGCGCTGCCGTAATCGGTTCCGTTGATTACGCCGCGGCCTCGCGCTCGCACCCAGTTCCCGATAACGGCGGTCATTTTTTCCGCCGACAACTGCGTCATGATGCGGTTGGATATGTCGAAAGCAGCCATCTTTATAAAATCCATGCCTTCAGCGCTCGTGACCCTGATACCGTCGTGGAACTCCCAGCCGACCTTGTATGAGTCGAGTACTTTGGAAATATGGTTTTGCGCTCCGGGGACTATTACGATTCTGATGCCGGTTTCGACGAGAAGTGAAAGGTCATGCATATGCCCGGCGAAAAGGGACGACTCTACAACGTCGTCGTCGATTCTGATAACGATGGTAGAGCCCCTGAATTTTTTTATATATCGGATAACATCGCGGATCCGTTCAGTTTGTATCATAAAGGTATGGTAAAGGCTGGACGGGTTCGCAGTCAAGCGTTGGGAGTATGAGAAAGCAGCGAGTAAATATGAAATTGCGGGATAACTATAAAAAGGAACAGTTTTGCAACTTTCGAGTGTTTATATGGTATGATGTATTTTAAGGAGTGTTTATGAAGGGCAAAAAATTTGCTGTGAAAATTACAACAGGATGTTTGATCATGTTGGGATTCTTTTCTTGTTCTGCACCTCAAGAAGTGGATGATAATATTTCTATGCAAATTAAGACCGATAAAGAGAGTTTTTATTCTGCGCAAAGTATTATCATATCAACGAAATACAACACTTCTTCGGATAGGAAACTTTCCTATCGATGGTTTATTAATGGTAAACAACTGACTGGAGTACCCGAAACTGTGTCGGCCTTACAAACAAGTATGTATGAAAAGAGTGCAAGAAAACTGATCTTTACTGTTGAGGTGTCAAACGGTATCAAAGATTCTACCGCGACGAAAGAGATAACAATTGTTCCCTATACCGAAAGTGATGTGGCGTCGGTAACTTTTCAGAATCAGCTTGAGCGAAATATTTATGTGCTATATTTATATAGCTATGAGACAGCATGCTCGACAGGGGGGGAATTTAATGCATTAAACGTTCCTTATCTTGCGAACGGGGACTCTGTAACCTTTGACAATCTTATGCCGGGTAGTTATCGCGTAGTGGGTAAAGATATTGAGGGGAAGAATATATATATATCGTTTTTCACTAACTTGATTCGCGGAAGCAATGTGTACATATTGAAATAATCTTTTTTAGGCGCGCTTTTTTGTACTATGATCAGATTTGGAAACGTAATATTTTTTGTTGGGGTTAAATTGCTGGACATGTTTTTTTACATGGGGTATAAAGAATTCCATGGCGTATTTTATGTATGCGTGCTCTGCGGTTATCGCTTTTTTTGCACTCTTTCTTTTGTTTTTAAAAGGGAAAAAACTACTGCATCTCCATATGTTTGTGGCGTTTTCCTGCCTAAGCTATATCCTTTTTTATTTTGCAGGATCAAGGACGGAGTTTTTGGCTCCCGTTTTTATTTTGCGCTATAGCGATCTCTCTGTAACGTATATTGCCGCCCCCGCGATTTATCTTGTTTTCATGTCTCTTTTCAGCGAAGGGAAGAGAGATGATGGGTCTGATTTTTTATTTTATCTTGTTCCCTCCCTGGTTACCTGTTTTTTTGTCGTCTCGAATTTGGCACACTTGTCGCTTGCGGATTTGGTAATCGGATATCCCCTGCCATTCTCGATATCTTTACTGTCGTTTCTTGATTTTTTCGCTGATTTTTTCTTTACGTTTTATTTTGGTTTATCGGTGTTTCAGGCGTGGAGAATACATTCCCGGAACGAAGTCACGCAACCTCGAGAATTTCGGATCATATTATTATTTTTGATTTTGCTTCTACTTAACAGTTTGTTTATGTTGTCAGGGCATTTTGCAGATAATGATACTATCTATAACATTTCATCGGTTCTATATGCCTTTGTCGTGATTTTGTTCGGGCTTGTTTCCCCGCAAATTTCCCAGTACGTTCTTGGTATATCGCCTAAAATAATCGTCGAAAAAAATCTCTTGAGCCCTGAGGAACTTACTTCTCTTCGTGCCCGGCTGGATTTTTTGATGGGAACGAAAAAATTGTTCAGGGATCCCGAACTGAACCTGAAAAGTCTTGCAAAAGAGGCGAATGTGAATCCACATCAGCTTTCCTGGTTTATCAACTCCGAGCTTGGGCTTGGTTTTTCGATTTACATCAACCGTTTCAGACTTGATAGTGTCGGAAAGGAACTTTTAATAAATTCTGATGGGAATATTCTCGAAATTGCAATGGCCAACGGATTTGGTTCGAAGACAACCTTTAATTCGCTTTTTTTAAACATGTACGGCGTTTCGCCGCGCGACTATCGTCGAATAAATGGAAATGAACATAAGGCCAAGTAATTGGAGAAAACTGGTTTATAAACAATTGTTCCAGCTTCTCCAAATCTGGTAGAATGCCAACATGGACTACACGGGATATATACCGGAGACTATTTCTCTTTATATTTTTGACCTTGACGGTACTTTAATCGATTCACTTGAAGATTTGGCTTTATCTGTGAACTGGATACTAGGGAAATATAAATATTCCGTTATTGAAAGGGAGATTGTTCGGCATGCCGTTGGAAATGGGGCAAAAAACTTGCTTTTACAATGTTTCCGGGCATCTGCAGTTCTTGCAGGGAAGGACTTTCCCGAAAAACCAGCTTTGTCCCCGGAAACACTTGAAGAAGCGTTAGTTTTTTATCGTGAACACTATAATGCCAATTGTACGCAGCACACGCGCCTCTATTCCGGAATTCTCGAATGGCTTGAAAACCTGTCCTTACGGGGTTGCAAGATGGCTGTTCTTACTAATAAACCGGAATTTACTACCCGGCAATTGCTTTACCGTCTTGAGCTCCTTGATTTTTTCGAGGTGGCCGCCGGTCCTGAAACTTTTAACGTTCTCAAACCCGACCCTGCGGGAATTTTTGCTATTCAAAAACTGACCGGAATCCCTGCTGATCGAACCGTAATGATCGGTGACTCGGGTGTCGACATCCAAACGGCCCGGAACGCCGGAGTGCTTGCCTGTGGAATTACAGGGGGGCTAGGAGACGATAAAGAACTGAGGGCAAGTTTACCTGATATCCTTATTGAACGGGGCTTGCGCTGAGCTCGGAGAGCTGAGCTCTGACGGGACCGAGCTCCTGCAATCTTGACATCAACAGGGATTCATGCTTAACTTCCCTCAATGATTTCGACGAACCTGTTTCATCATCACCATATGAACTCTCTCGCTAACCCCGGTTGAATGGCAGGTGATGTTTGTTTTTGTAACTGACAGCCGCTGAACCTCCGGGTTCAAGCGGCTTTTTTATTTCATGGGCCATTTCCGTTTTAGTATGGTTTACCCATGCCGATAATGAAACAAAGTGTATCTGGAGGATTTTTCGATGGACAAGCTCAAGATTTTGTTACCGAAAGGACGCATCTACGATAATGTGTCTTCCCTGTTTGCCGAGGCGGGCATCAGTATTTATTTGCCGGAGCGCGCATATCGTCCGACCGTTAATCAGGATGATCTCGAAGCCAAGGTTATGAAACCGCAAAATATCGGCAAGCTTCTCGAGCTGGGCGCCCATGATGTCGGTTTCACCGGAAACGACTGGATTCAAGAGACTAACGCTGACGTCGTCGAGATTCTTGATCTCGGTTTTGACAAGGTCCGTATCGTCGCGGCCGTACCGAACGAAATAGATGACAAGATGCTTCGTTCGAAACGGATGATCGTTGCGACCGAATACGTAAACAATGCGGAAGTCTGGCTTAAGGCGCAAAAGCTCAACTACCTGATCGTCCGTACCTATGGAGCGACCGAGGTTTTCCCGCCGGACGATGCCGACATGATTATCGACAACACAGCGACGGGCCGTACGCTTCAGGAAAACGGGCTTCGAATTATCGACACAATTATGGAAAGTTCTACGCGAATGTTTGCTTCGAAGGAAGCTCTCGCGAACCCCGATAAGGCCAAAAAAATTCAGGAATTGAAGATGCTCTTTGAGGCAGTGCTTGCCGCGCGTTCTCGCGTCATGCTTGAAATGAATGTCTCGAAAGCGCGATTTGCCGGCCTTGTCAGCGGTATCCCCTCGATGAAAAGTCCTACGGTCGCGCCCCTTTATGGCGATGACGGCTATGCGGTCAAGATCGTCGTGAAGAAAAGCGAAGTGCCAACTCTTATGCCAAAGCTCAAGACTCTCGGCGCGACAGACATCATCGAATATGAACTGCGAAAAGTAATGATGTAAGGAAGTGACGATTATGGACAGAATTGCGAAGGTCGAGAGAAAAACGAGAGAGACAGATATAGCTTTGTCCCTCAATCTTGACGGAACTGGCACGTGCGGCGTCGGGTGCCCGATTGGTTTTCTTGGTCACATGCTCACCTCTTTTTGCCGGCATGGAATGTTCGACCTTTCGGGTACCCTCGTCGGAGACCTTGAAGTTGACCAGCATCATTTAGTGGAAGACACCGGTATTGTGTTGGGACAGGCTTTTGACAAGGCTCTCGGAAACAGGGCGGGAATCATGCGCGCCGGGTTTTTTATCTATCCGATGGATGAAACGCTTGCCCGTGCCGCCGTCGATTTTGGGGGCAGGCCGTTTCTCGTGTGCGAGTCTACCGTGTCCGGCATACCGCTTGTGTCCGGTGGCGAATCGGCAGTTTCATTCCAGACAGATACTCTCGAAGACTTTTGGCAGGGATTCGTGACCGGGGCGAAGTGCAATCTGCATATCGACGTGCTTCGGGGAAGAAGCGATCATCATAAAATTGAGGCAATTTTCAAATCGGTTTCACGCGCCCTCCGCGCAGCAGTCGCAATTGACTCCCGTTCGAATGGCTCTGTCCCCAGCACAAAGGGCATAATATGATAGTTTCATCAATCGACCTGAAGGACGGAAAGGTCGTTCAACTTCGCCAGGGAAAGGATCTCGTTCTTGAACGCGACAATCCCGAAGAGCTGATCGCAGAATTCGACAAATACGGCGAGGTCGCGATAATCGATCTTGACGCCGCTCTCAGAAATACCAAAAGCGACGGTTCTACGGCGAATACCGCTATCCTGAAGGGCCTTTTGCGCCGCGGAAACGTGCGCGTCGGCGGCGGAATCCGCGACGCTAAAAAAGCGAAGGAACTTTTGTCGCTCGTCGCCGAGAAAGTTATTATCGGTTCGGCGGCATTCGCTCTCGCCGACGGAACGCCGGGCGTGAATACGTCATTTCTCGAATCGATGGTGCAAGCTATTGGCCGCGAGCATATTATCATTTCGGTCGATTCGCGCGACGGAAAGATAGCCGTCAAAGGCTGGACCGAGAGCGCGGGCATAGATCTGATCGAAGGCGCGCAGGCGGTTGAGCCTTACTGCTCGGAACTTTTGTTTACCTGCGTCGAGCGCGAAGGAACCATGACCGGTATCGATATGGGTCTCGTTCACGCCCTTCGTTCGGCCGTACAATGCCGGCTTGTCGTTGCGGGCGGCGTGTCAACGCTTGAAGAAGTAATCGCTCTCGAAAAACTTGGCTGCGACGTGCAGCTCGGCATGGCTCTCTATACCGGAAAAGTCGCGCTAAAAGACGCTTTTATACAGTGTCTAGACTGGAAGAAAGTCGAGCTTGTAACCGTCGTCGCGCAGAGCGAGACCGGCGAAGTTCTTATGGTAGCGTATGCGAACCGCGAGGCCTTCGAGAAAACGTTCGCGACGGGAAAATTGACTTTCTGGAGCAGAACCAGAAATACACTGTGGACAAAAGGCGAAACTTCGGGCAATACCCTCGAAGTAATCAAGCTTCGGGCCGACTGCGATCGGGATACTGTGCTCGCAACCGTCAAACCGAACGGACCTTCGTGCCATACCGGCGCCTGGACCTGTTTCAGGACTGTAAGCGACCGCTCGTACAGCCTTCCCTATCTTTCATCCGTTATTGCTGACCGGTTTGAGAATCCCAAGCCTGGTTCATATACGTCCACTCTTACCCCAGAGCGCGTACGCGAAAAAATCGAGGAAGAGGCCGAAGAGCTTATCGAAGCGAACGGACGCGACGAGGTAGTCTGGGAATGTGCCGATCTTTTATATTTCGTAAACGTACTCATGCACCGGGAGGGCGTAAGCTGGCAGAATGTGCTCGATGAACTCGATCGCAGGCACAAGAAATAGTACACGTGTACTATTTTTGTACTCCGATGTGTCGATTCTGTGATAGGGTGATACCAGAAAAAAAAGTTAGAACAGAATATATATGCCGGATTACGGGTTATTTCTCGATCCGGCTATTTTTTTATATTCGAGCCTCTTTCAAAACCCAAAAACAAAATGATTTTTTTAGGATGACCGGATCCCTCAAAGTACGGTAAAATTTGGTAACTACGCCAATAATACCAACAGTGAAGGAAACCGGTCATGAAGAA
>Ga0302293_10000698_pt1 | contig 17362 bp, 16 predicted proteins | sample III_Fen_N2_2_FD_198758 | JGI IMG/M metagenome (GOLD analysis project Ga0302293, IMG submission 198758) | Peat permafrost microbial communities from Stordalen Mire near Abisko, Sweden - III_Fen_N2_2 | ecosystem: Environmental > Terrestrial > Soil > Wetlands > Permafrost | place: Sweden: Abisko...
CAGAAAGCCGATTTTTTCTTGTCCTTTCCATCCGTGTTAGCCTGCATTAGATTTGAATTCAGTAAGTAAATCCTTCAGTAATTCAATTCTTCACCATGGCACAATCATACGACCGACGAATAAACCTGTACATCAACATTGATGGCAAAGATGTGAAAAACGATGTGGCCAGCATCAAGGCTGAAATGAACAAAATTGTCAACGCACAAGCCCGCATGACAATTGGCTCGAAAGAATACCAGGCACAAGCTGAAAAAATAAAACATCTTAAAGGCATACTCGACCAGCACCGTCAGGATATCACCAGCATCGACAAATCATGGTCGCTGGGCAAAATGGGCGATTCGTTTAACCGCTATTTCTCTTTGATTACGGCGGGTATGGCTTCATTGGTAGGTTTGGCATTGTCTGTTCGCCAGGTTGTTCAGTCATTTAACGACTTCGAAGAACGCCTCGATAACCTATCGGCTTTAACGGGTTTATCAGGCGAAGATCTCGATTGGTTAGGACAGAAAGCAAAAGATCTCTCCACTGCAACGCTCGAAAGTGGAATCCGGGTAACCTATGGAGCGCAGCAAATTGTCGATGCCTTTACCAAAACCGGATCGGCCCGGCCCGAGCTGCTAAAAAATAAAGAAGCATTGGTCGCAGTAACCACCGAAGCCATCATTTTAGCCAGCGCTGCAAAAATAGAGCTTCAGCCAGCCATCGAAGGGTTGACCATGGTAATGAACCAGTACAACGTTTCGGCCACTGAAGCCCGTCGCATTATCAATACACTGGGAGCTGGATCCAAAGAAGGTGCCGGAGAAATTCCTTACCTTACCGTTGGTTTTGAGAAAGTAGGTACCGTTGCTTCTCAGGCCGGATTATCCATCGAAACACTTGTTGCTGCTCTCGAAACCCTTGCGCCTCGAATGACTCAGCCCGAAATTGCAGGGCGCGGATTAAAAGGCGTATTGCTTGCGCTTCAGGCCGGAGCCGACGATACCAACCCTAAGATTGTTGGTTTTTCGAATGCGATAGAAAATCTGGCGAAAAAGAACCTGACGGTGACCGAATCAATGGCATTATTTGGTTCCGAAAATATTACCTGCGCCAATACTCTAACGGCCAACGTCAAGGAATTGAAATACTATGAGCAAGCAGTAACCGACACCAATGTAGCCATCGAACAGGCCGCTATTAATACCGACAACAACAATTCGAAACTGGCCCAGGCAAAAAACAGGCTGAACCTGATGAGCATCGAACTGGGTGAAAAGCTTGCACCGGCGCTTACCATTAGCACCAGTGGCTTATCTTATTTTATTAAGGCAATGAGTATCATGGCCAATTTTGTAAGTCAGAATAAAGTTTTGCTTGTAACATTACTTGTATCTTTAATTGCTTATGGATCGGCTATAAGAATAGCCACAATAATGGAAGCGGGTTTAAACCGGGAAAAGGGAATAGGACTGGTTATTACAAAGTTGAGTATTTTCTGGAACAGAGCAGCCAGTAGCGCAATGCTGTTGTATCAGGCTGCGGTTGCATTACTAACAGGTAATATTACCAGAGCGACACGTGCAATGCAGCTATTTTGGGCATTCTCTGCATTAAATCCTGTGGGTTTGATTACTGCAGCAGTTGTAGGATTAGGAGCGGCATTGTATTTTCTTTCCGGAAGGCTCACCGCAGCACAAAAAGCGCAAAAAATGCTCAACGACATGAACGTGGAAGCCCAGAAAAATATCGTTGAAGAAAAAATTAAGCTTGAAACATTAATGGATTTGGCCCGCGACGAAAAGCTTTCGAAAATGGATCGGCTGAAAGCCATTATGCAACTCAATGCCATTTCGCCCAAATATCTCGGAGGCTTAACCCTCGAAAATATTAATACCAAAGCTGCAACCGAATCAACAAAAGCTTATACCGAATCACTTTTACATAATGCCCGTGCTCAGGCAGCCAAAGAAAAAATAATAGAGATAGATAAACAACTGCTCGATTTGCAAGCTGGAAATATAGAAAATATATCATTTTTAGATAAAGCAAGAGTTAGATTGGCAGAAGGGTTTAAGCATGACTATAGTGCAGAAAAGGCTAATACACTAATAGCTGCCAAGGCAATTGAAGATTTAACTAAACAAAAAGAAAAGTTGGTTGGCATCGCTAAAGAGCAGGCTGTGGCCGATTTATTAACCGGTGGAGGTGGTGGCGATCCTATCAATACCGATTTAATCAGAGCCAAAGAACTGGAGCTTGAACTGGCAAATAAAATGCCGCGTTCAACTGAAGCCGAAATAGTGGCAAGGAATAAAGCCATCGAAACTATTCAAAAAGAAATCGACCGGCTCAATGCCCTGGGAACCGTAAAAGAAGGTGCTGCAGGCGAAGAGCAAGCTAAACGTGACGAGAAAGCCATTAAAAAGAAAATGGACTTTGAAGAAGCCGCGCATAACGACGAGATGAGCCGCATTAACCGCGAACATCTCGATGGTAAAACTACCGACGATCAGTACAAAGCCGATTTGCTTGATGAAGACCTAAAGTTTCTGGCTAAAAAGTTGACTATTTATAAGGTTGGAAGCAAGGAATATAAAGCCGCTTACAACGAATCACTGCAGAAACAGGTCGATGCGCAGAAAGTAGTTCAGGATTTACTCCTAAAAGCTCAAAAAGGACTGGCCGATGCCGGTATCGAAAATCTTAAGGATGGAATTAACAAAGAAAAAGCTCTTCAGGAGCAACGCTTTAAAGAAGAAATTGACGCCCTGAAAAAACAGTTGCTAGAGAAGGCCGTTCTGTCCGATCAGGAGATTGCCCTTAACGATACCATCAACCAAACTATTGAACAGAAAAAAATAACGCACCTAAAAGCAATGGCCGATCTGGATAAGGCCGGTGCTTTGCAAAAACAGATGGATGCTGCAATTATCGATCAGGCTAAAGCAGCAACAGACGAGGAAAAATATGCAGCCGAACGCGAGCTGGCACAGGCGCAATACGATCAGGACATTCAGGACGCCAACGGTAATGCCGCAAAAATAGCCCAGGCCGAACGTGGTCTTTCTGATCGACTGATACAGATTAAGCTCGACGAACTGGATAGGCGGCAACAAATAGGCGATGCTGTTTTTGGCGCTGCAAATACTTTATTTGGTGCATTGGTCGATTTGGCCGGGAAAGAAACCGCATTGGGCAAAGCGTTATTCCTGTTTCAACAGACCGCCGCCATCGGACAAATCATTTTTAATACCGGTATCGCTAATGCAAAAGCCCTTGCCGCATCGCCTTTAACGTTTGGCCAACCATGGGTGACAATTAATACAATAACCGGAGCGGCCAGTATTGCTGCTGTGGTCGCTCAATCAATTGCCGGTTTTTCTGGTGGTGGTTACACCGGATCTGGAAACAAAAATGAAGTGGCCGGTCAGGTACATAAAGACGAATATGTAGTACCGTCGAAAGTTTTAAATTCTCCGCTCGGAGCCGCATTGGTAGCTAACCTCGAAGACATGCGAACCAATCCGGTAATGGTTACCCAGGCAGCAGTTCAGGCCAGCCGTAGCAACCGGAACTCAGGTTGCGATGCGTCAGCGGCTATGGTGGTCAATCCATCGCCAAATACTCCGATCGATTCTGGAGCCGCTTCCCACGATTCCGAGCTAACTAACGCCATAAACAACATGTCGCGGGCAGTGGCTATCCTGGTTAAAAATGGCGTTCAGTTTCCGATCGTGCCATTTAAAAAGCAATTGGACGAAATCTCCGACCTGATCGATCAGACCGGCATGGGAGGATTTAAAAAATAGAAGTACCCTAGTCCGAGCGCGACCATAAGTCGCCACCGGAGTTTTCTTCCATCTTCCGCACTATTTCTGTCCTTTCTCCCGGCTGCGGTCTCCTTTATCTTCGGTTCAGTAATTCAATCCTTCAGTCATGATAGATTTTAGCATATACGGTGGTATCGTTCAGCTTTCGGGCAACAAAGTCGAAATTGAAGTATCCAACGACGACATCAAAGGCGAATCGCCCCGCGCGATGCTTAAAGCAACCAGTACCGATGGCGCAGTTCCCGGTGGCCCGTTCGAAGATGCAAGAGAATGGCGACCATTAACCCCAACTGTTGAAGGATCCGGGAAAGCCATCTTCGACTTTCAGGAATACCTCGACGCTCCAACCGATTATAATTTCACCTTTCCTTATGGCGCCACTTATGCCGTGAAACATCCGCTTCGTGCGTTCGATATCGATATCCTTGCAGGCGCGAGTTATATCGACAACGATGTTGAAAGCGCAACTTACGGCCAGAAAATTACAGCATGGCAGGAAGCTGCCGAAGCAGTCTCTATCCGGATACTGAAGGGAGGAATGAGCCAGTACCGTCAGGCACAATACAACGAAGACGCCACCGATTTTTATCACGATTGGATCCTTGCAAACAAATACCTGACACACCGGCCAAACAACCAGAAAGTATCGTACAATCAGCCGATAAGGTTGTGGTACTTGCTACCTGGCGAAACGCAGGTAACACGTGCGCTCTATATTTTTTACACTTGTGCAGACGGGTCTAACGGCGCTACAATGCGCATGGTTACATTAGATCCAGACGGGCTTTACGAATTCATACTCGACCCTGCATTGTGGGAACTGCCAGCAAATACAGTACAGTTCGGTTTCTTGCAGATGGAAAACCTGACAATTATTGGCGAAACGCGGGTTTTCATTATCGATCCGCAATTCTACTCCGAGAATAACACCTTTCTGTTTTTTGCCAACTCGCTGGCCGGCATCGACGATGTGTGGTTTACCGGAGCAGTTAAGTTACTGGTCAACTCCGAAGCCGAAACCGGAATTCAGCAGCTCGACCGCAATGCCACTACCCGCGACCGCTCAGTAATAGAAACAAACTCAACCGGATCGCGAAAATGGTCCATATTTCCGGGCAATCGGTTAAGTGTGGCCGAAATTGAAGACTTGCAGGATTTCATTTATTCGCGGTTTCGTTGGTTGGTTTGGAACGGAAAGATCGTGCCGGTAAACCTTGAGCGTGGCGAATTTGAACTGACAAATACCATACGCGACCTGGTCATTAACGACGAACTGGAGTTCGTATTTGTAGAAGCCCACTCAAATAATCACTATTAAAATGAGCGTCATCGATAAGCTTCTAAAGAGCATTCGCGGGGTAGGCAAAGGCAACCCGATTACCTATATGCAGCTTTCCGCTATCATCAGGGCGCTGTGGAGCGAAACACATGACAACAATGTGATTGAAAATATTGCACAGGTTGCGCATGGTTTTACAGTTGGACAAACGGTAAGGCAAAATGGAGAAGGCGCATGGGAATTAGCGCAAGCTGATGCTTTTGGCGTAATGGCAATCGTTTGCAGGGTTGTGACAGCAGATATTTTTTGGATTAGAACCGGTGGATTGCTCCCAGGCGAATACACTATCGCCGCTAAGTATTTTCAGTCAATAGTAACTTCTGGCGCATTAATGATGCAAACCGATCCCGAAGTATGGGAAGCGGGGCAATACTGGCAATTTATCGGAACCGGATCGGATAAAGGTTTACTGATCGAAATTGCAGAACCAACCATTATAAGTGAAATTGCCATCGGAGAAGTGAAAGAAGTTGATCTAATTGGGGTTGTAGATGGCGAAAACAAAAATTATTCAACACCAGTTGCTTATCAACCTGGAAGTATATCAGTTTTTTTAAACGGACAAAAATTAAACAAGGACGATTATACAGAGACAAGCGATACAACGGTAACGCTTGTAGACGCTCCTAAAAATACAATGTTTACAGATGTAGTTTCGGCAATTATAACACTTAAATAGTAAAGTCATGACACCATTTAGAAGTAGTACGCAATTAAAGATTGATGAAAATCTGAATTATAACGGGAAAAAGGGAGTTAGTTTGGCTGATGGGGTTGATGCTCAGGACGCGGTAACGGTTAACCAGTTGAACAATGCTGTTATGTCAGGATCAACATCAATACATGCACCTGTTGCCGACTTAGCGGCTTCAAAGGCTGTTGTTGCAGCCGCAAGAGCAGATAGGATGCTGATGCTCATAGAAACAATTGGCTTATATGCATTCGATGCTCAAAGTACGATAGCCAGTAACGATGACTCGGTAATAAGACCTACTGATATCGCTTCAGATGCTTCAGCCGGAAGGTGGATTCGACTTTCAAGTAATATTACTGATATTGTGGCAATCTTAAATAATGCTGCAGCTATCACAGTTATTGCCGATGCCGATAAAATGAACGTACTGGTATCGGGGGTGATCAAAAATGTCACATGGGCTTATATAAAATCAATCCTTAAAACTTATTTCGACGACCTGTACAACAAGTATGTTCACCCAAATCATTCTGGAGATGTTACTTCGGTTGCTGACGGAGCGCAAACAATTGCAGCCAATGCAGTCACAAACGCAAAGGCAGCACAGATGGCTACTAAAACATATAAAGGTCGTACAAGTGCCGGAACAGGAAATGCAGAAGATGTTTCGGTTGCTACGTTAAAAACTGATTTAGGGATGCGTACAAGATACTACAGGCAATCTCTTACTGGTGCTATAACCGGGTCAAATACAGTATTTACAATCATCGCAAATATAGTTTCAGGCTCAGAAGAACTATTTTTGAACGGTCAACTTCAGGATGCCAATGCCGGGGTCGATTATACGATCAGCTACGGAGCTACTACTACAGTAACGTTTGCAACTGCCCCTAAATCAGTGGTTGTCGATGGCGTTACTTATACCGACAAAATATTAATGAGTTATGACGTTTTAAACTAATCACATGAAAACAAATATTAAGATTTTAGTTGTTGTAGTAATTTTTCTGTTAATGGGTGCAACTGGAACGCTTATCAGGTACGATCAACTTGTTCCGATAAAGGCTATTCAAATTCTAAATACACCAGCCGGCACGATAAGTTCAACCAACGTTCAGGCAGCGATTGATGAGTTAAACAGTGAAAAAGAAAGTTCTTTGGGTAATCCTTCAGTAACTGGATATGTTCTTTCATCAACAACAGGAGGATCCAGATCGTGGATTGCTCCGTCAGGTGGAGCAGATGGGAATAATTATCCTACATCATTAGGGTTTTCGGGTGGAACATTATCATTAGGTAGAAGCGGATTATCTGATTTGACAACTTCGTTGGATGGAAGATACTTGACTTCTTATAATGAAACTGACCCAAACATATCTACATGGGCGAGAGCATCAGTTAAACCGAGTTATTCTTATTCTGAAATAGGAAGCCCGCCCACTGCATTGAGTTCGTTCACAAACGATTTAGGAAATTACGGAAGTTTTGTAACTGGAACTCCGTGGACGTCTATGGGATATTTAACATCTCAAACATCCCATGCAGATGTTGTTGTTGATGGTGATTTCACATCTCAAGGAATAATTCTTCGAGGTGCGACATCAGGAACATATTCGATTTTAACAAATAATTCTTCAAATTGGGATGACGCTTACAGTAAGATGGGTAAAGTTAATATAGGTGGTTCGTATTTAGTTTTATCGTCTGGCGAATTCTTTGATAATACTTTTGGAACTGGAGTAATGATTAAAGATGCTAATCCGACTTCTGGAAGCACAAAACCAGTTCAGTCAGGAGGGGTTTATACAGCATTATCGGGGAAAGCTGCTTTAGCTGGTTCAGCATCTCAGGCTTTTAGTGCAAGTGAGTTTGATTTACCAAATGGGTGGGTGGTGAATGACCATGATGGCATTTTTAGGTTTTATTATAGTGGCCAAGATAGGGCATATATTGACGGAAGCGGGAACATGGCACTTGACGGTTCTATAACTTCCATTGAGGGATATCGGGGGTCATCAGATATTCGGTTAAAGAAAAATATTAAGCCAATTGAAAGAAATGTTTCTGCGATAAACCTATGCCAATTTGAAATGAAAAGCGATAGCACTAAACGGATACACTATGGTGCAATTGCTCAGGAGGTAGAAAAGATTGCCCCGGAATTGGTTTATGAAGATGGAAATGGCATGAAATCAGTTGCATATATCGAACTTCTTGTTCTTAAGGTAGCTCAGCTAGAGAAAGAAGTTAAATCGAATAAGCAAATACCTGTTATTCCTTCATGGATATGGGCGTGCCTGTTTTCGTTAATAACATTGAATGTTATATTGATAATAAATAATTTAAGGAAATGAAAAGACTAATTTTATTAACCGTTTTATTGACATTAACAATTTGGTCTTTCGGGCAGACAAACAGCTATGTGACCGAATATTATCTTGCCAATACATTCACTCCCAAATCGGGCATAACTCCCGGCTCAAATAATACGCTTTGGATGGATTGCGATCAGATAACTGCACGATATAATGTCACTATTTCAGGGATCACAACAACGGGAAATCGGTTGCCATCACAAAACCAATTATCGAATGCGGCAACTGCCCCTACTTATATAGCCGGAGGTCGTAATTATGTTATTGGTTGCGGGTCATCTGGTGCTATAACCGGATCAAATGCAATAACTGTTGGTACGCTTTTTCTCAGTTATTCGGGTACTACATCAACCTCATATACGACCTATGCTATTGAGTCAATCAATAATAATTCGGACGGGGACGGCAATAACTTTTTAACCCTTAAACTGAACGGAACGATCGTTACCGGTGCAACAAATGTTGCGATTACCGGATTAGCTACAGGCGCAAACTCCGGATTAACACTCGAATGGAATGATACATCAGGAGCATTGCGTAATGATATTGCGACTCAGAAGTTATCTATTACCTATCATATTGTCGATTCAAACGGATTATCAGGTGCAACGCAAACGGATTATATCGGTTTGGTTGGATATTATCAGGCATGGGTTTCATTAACCAATGTTGCAACAACTCATGCTACAATTACCGCTACTGTTTATGGAACGAATATAACAGACTCCGGTATTTATTGGGGACAGATATCTGGAACGTTGCCAAATAAAGTTTCATCAGGATCAACCACTTCAGGCGCAGCAATAGCTACAAACATAACTGGCTTATGGAACTCAAGCTTATACTATTATAAACTTTATGTTGTTGTTGATGGTGGTGCGATTGAATATATTGATGGTACGCAAAGATCATTTATTACACAAGTTCAGTCAGATCTATACACAACAGCGTCGTCGCCATCATGGGTAGCACAAACAGGAGTTACAAGCATAACTGTTGAAGCATGGGGCGGTGGTGGTTCTGGTGGTCCTGCAACGGGTACCTCTTCACGTGGTGGCGGTGGTTCTGGTGGTTCGTATTCTAAAAAAATAGTATCAGTAACGCCTGGCAATACTTATACTGTCTCGATCGGAGCAGGTGCAGTTGCAAACATCACAACAAAAGTAGATGGTGCAGCTACTAATTTTGGGTCTGGACTTGTGATTGCAAATGGAGGCATAGGGGGTGCATCGACTTCCGGAACTGCCGGAACTGGTGCAACCGGTGTTACAACCGGTTCAGTAGGAACTACAATTTACAAAGGTGGTAATGGTGGAAATGGAACGGCTTCCGGATCGTCAGGTGGTGGTGGTTCCGGTGCTGGAAGTACTGGCGCGGGAAATAATGGATCTTCAGGAACTGCCGGTGCTGCAAAATCAGATAATGGAGGAGCAGGTGGAACAGGAGTAACTACTGCCAATACTTATAACAACGGAGGCTCTTATGGTGGTGGTGGTTCTGGTGGATTATCCAACTCATCAACCGATCGCAAAGGTGGAAATGGTGGTGACGGGTATTTAAGAATAACATATCCATAAATAATAACCATGTACACACTCACAATTGGTAACAACCAGCTAATTCTCGATAGCGATTTTTCGCCATCGTTAACCTATAAAAATCCGGCATGGTGTTTTGGAGAGCTTCCCGGTCCGTTGTGTCTCGATGTAACTATTCCTGATAACGACATCAACCGAAACTATCTGGGGTTTCCCGGTCGTTTTGCTAAAGTGGCAAAAAAGAACGACCGAAAATTCCCGAAAGCCGAACTTCGTTGGAATGGCTACTTATATATTTATGGAACGCTTGTTATCACTAAAACCGACGAAAAAAGATATTCAGGCTATATACAAAGCGAACTTCGTAGCCTTAGCGATGCACAACAGGAGAAATTAATTGGCAACCACAATCTATTGGGCGAATTGACTTTTGTAAACAAAACAAATTACGATCCTGCGACAGATAATTACTGCACCATAAGGCTAAGTAACGATGGGTTCTGGACTGATAAGGGCGAACAGGAAACTGTCGACAATGAAACACGCAGCGTGTTAACCCGCAAATTTCGCGATACTGTCGAGTCGGTTGTGAATGCCACCACGATCGATGGTGTAAAAGTATCAGCTGCTGATAGTGAGGTGGTGGTGGTAAGCCCCTTCCCGTTTTTGCATAAATTAATCGAGCTTCTTCTTCGCGAAAACAAATTATTCGTGCGAAACGATTTTCTCCGGGGCGATGCCGATTTGAAAACACTTTGCCTTTATCACAATGTCTCAATATGCGAACCAACATCTGTACTTCTGCCAGTTGAAACATGGTATTATTTTGATTATTTTGATAATGATGGCAATGCGGTAATTAATAATTATAAAATCGATTCAGTTATCGAAACCCAAACATGGGAAACAGCCAATTTTAAACTTAAAAAGTTGTTGCCAAAAATGAAGCTTAACGAATTAATACTTTCGATACAGAACCTCACAAACAGTTTTTACCATTTTTCAGGCATCGACGACGTGGATAACATTGACCGCGAAAGCCTGTTTGACATGACACCATTCGATCTGTCGAAATACCGTATTAGCCGCTGGTTACCCGGCACCCGTCAAAACCTTTGCCTAAAGTTTAAATTCTCGCACGACTCCGACGACCAGATATTTAACGAGAACTTTACCGATATCAGTTCGCGCGAAGACGACATAAAAGAAGCAGTACAAACCTATCCTGATTTGCTCTTAATTACCGGAATGAAAATTGGCAACATTCGCCTGGTAATTGCCGAAAAAAAATACTACGAATACCGGCAGGAAACCATCGAAGACGAAGCAGGCAAATCGAAAAATGTAATAATATGGGCCATTCTAACAGTCGATATTCAGGACTATAAATATAACCCTACCGGCGACGAATCAGAAAATATAGAAACTATGTTTTCGACACTGCTGATGAAATTGGACGGACAGCCAATCGCTTTACAGAAAGGAAACAACAGCCAGTTTTCACAATATACCGAGAATTTCAGTCCGCGCCTGCTGTTTTACAATGGCAATAATACTGGAGGATCAACATCCAGCTCCGGCTTGTCGATCGACTGGAAAAGTCTGGTTGCTACCCGTTACCGGCGTACTGCCCCGTTTTATGCAAATGCTTTACCGATTGAAGCCGATTTTAGGTTTCCAGGAAATATTTTATATAAAGTGCTGAACGAAATTTATAAACCTTACCTCGATCGTGACGGATCGTTTTTCATTAAGGAATTGCAGATTAGTTCAGCCACATCGGAGTTTGTGAATGCCACATTAACCGTATTCAAAAACGAAGACAATGTATTTGAGTCCACAGCTGATACAGTTACCGGAGGTGGCGAACATTTCGGTAACTTGTTTACCCCAATGTTTATCGGCGTTACCGAAAACGGCTGGCCAATCCTGATCAATGCGCAGGGAATTCCTCGCCCGATGCCCGATTATGGCAACCTGTCTACCGTAACGTTTGCAAACAAAACATGTGTCGAATACAATGCAGCCTACAAACAGCTTTTTGTGGGTGGAAATAATGGCCAGTTGCATGTTTGCGACTTAAGTGACATGGAAAACCTGAGATACAAAACTATCCAGGTGTTTGCCGGAACCGACGAAATTTCAGCCGTGGCTATCTGCAATAACATTCTTTTTATTGGTCGTGCCTGCTCTCCTCCAATTGCGTATGTGGTGCCTATGCATGCAAATTTCGACGACTATGCAAACGGGGCTATCCAGTTGGCGCCGTTCAATTCATCAAGCGACTTTATCCGTTCGTTTATGTATGCAGATGGATGGTATTATGCCTGCAATACCGGTGGCGAATTGTTCCGAAGCGAAAACGGAACGGTTGAATGGGCCGAAGTTTTTGATACACATTCAGAATACATCAAAATCGGTCTGACAGCATCTCGAATATGGCTGGTAGAGTTGAACGAGGACCTGATGTATTCGCTCCGGAGCGATCCAACGCATTTTAACCGATTTGGAGGACTGGCAGGCGATCCGCTTCAGCATGTCCGCGATTTGCAACCGCTATTGAATGATCAGATTCTATACCTATGCGACGATGATGCAGCCTGTATATTCAAGATCGATCCGGGTGTGTCGAATGCGAACATCACACCAAACGGAATCAAGAGTGCCGGTGGCGCTTGTTTCGATGGCACAAAGTATGCCTATATCAGCGTGAAGGATTGGGGAGGCTATACTAAAATTGCTACTTACAACGACAATGTTGTTGGTGCTGAAGTTATCTGGAGTTACCTGAATGTTCAGGCATTCTTCAGCAAATTGTTTTTGTACTAAAAGTCACCTTCCCTCCATTTTAATACAACTCCGGGTGCGGCTAAAAGTCGCGCCCGGAGTTCTTTTTTTGTCCTTTCTGTAAGCAGTCTGACGGCTTATGTTTGAAATAAAAAACGCTATGTCGCCAGAACTCTACAAATTCATCGTGACACTTGCCGGTGCTGCAATCACGATTCTACTCGCTATCGTAGGTTATTTTTTACAAAAACAGGTCACAGTAACCGAAACGCTCATTAAGGCTGTAAATGCACTGACACTGACAGTTGAGCTGATCCAAAACAATCAGGAAAATTCAACGGCCAACTGCGGAATGAAGCATGCAGTTATCGACACCCGGTTGAACAAGCATTCGCAAATATTGAGCGAACACGACAAGGCAATTACGCGCTTGGAAACGCTGAAACCTGTGCGAAATCGAAATTCATCGAAAAAAGAGACAGCATGAAAAATCTGATGCTAATCCTTGCTTTCATTCTTCTTACTTCAGCAGTCCCAACCTACGTTCGCACAGTTGATAAAGCCGAATATGAACTTTACAAAAAGTGGTGTGCTAAAGTGGTATCAAAAAGAGTCGAACAAACTGGCAAAATAACACTCCTGAAAAAAGACGGCTACTATACCAAGGCAGACGGCACATTTACCCGCAGTACAAAAGCACCCTACTGGTATTCATTGTCAACCAAATCGTTTACGATCAACGAAAACGAAAAGATGGTAAGTCGTTTTGTAATCGTTAACGAAGCCAACGATGCCACGCCCACTATTAAAGAATTTTACACGGTCTGGATGGTGGCGAAATACAATGCCGAAATTAAAAGGCTTCAGGAGGCTATTGCGAATCCCGACTTTGCCGATCACGTTGTGAACCTTACAAAACAACTCAATTACATTAAATCAGAATTAACCAAAATTCAATAGCCATGGCAGAATTTATAAAAGGATTTCAAAAGACAATTGACGCAGAAGGTGGATATGTCAACGATCCCGATGATCCGGGCGGCGAAACCTATAAAGGAGTTGCCCGAAAAATACACAGCAAATGGGAAGGATGGACAAACATCGACATGCTGAAGCGCCAACCTGGTTTTCCTGCTTCCATCGATAAGGATGCTGAAATCCGCGAGTTAGTTGGCGAATTTTACCTCGTTAATTACTGGAATAAGCTGAAAGGCGATGAAATAATCAATCAGGAAGTCGCTGAATCTATTTTTGATTTCGGAGTTAACGCCGGAGCTGCTACCAGTGCTGCACTGGCACAGATGGTGGTGGGCGCCAACGCAGATGGTGTGATAGGTCCTGATTCTTTATCAGCAATAAATGCTTTTAATCCGGAGCATTTTCAGGCTGCATTTACAGTCGAGAAAATCAGGAGATACATTGCAATTTGCAATAAACGAGAAACCAGCCGGAAGTATTTCTATGGTTGGGTTAATAGAGCAGTTAATCATTAAATTTTCAAATATGAAAAAGTTTTTTATTTGGATAGCTTCTGCCATTGAAGATCAGAAAGGAAGTATCTCATCAAAGAGGCTTGGTTTTTTTTGGTGTCTTTGGATGTTGAGTCGGGCAGTTACCCAGCCAACTATTAATGAAATAGTCCTATATACTATAGCTGGACTTGCTTTTGGATTAGCAGGGTTAACAATTCCAGAGTGGTTCTCAAATCTTAAAAACAAACCAAATGAAGCAAATTAATTTATTACTCATAATCTTGGTTTTATTGGTTGGTTGCCGGTCAACTAAAAAAGTGATTAAATCGGATGTTCAAACGAATATCCAAACCGAAACGAAACAAACAACGGCATCGAAAGAGAAGCAAAACATTGATTTTGATAAAAATTCGAATCAGGAAACCACTAATATCAATATTAAGTTTTCGCCACCTGATAAGAATTTACCACAAACCGATCGCATTAATACCGGCATTCCTGAAGTTGACGAGCAACTTAAAAATCAGAATTTAGGCGATCACGGTCCGGTTGAATCAATATCGATTACAACGACCAAAAGCAATGAATCGGATAAAAGCAAGGTCACAACAGAGAAAGAAGATCAATCGACTACAAATACAAAGGCAAAAGATCAGTCGACCGAAAACACAGTAACAAAGGAAAAAACGAAACCCGATCGGCGCTGGATGTGGTTTCTTATAATTCCTGCAGCAGCTGTCGGATTTTTGATTTATCGAAAATGGGCGTGGATCCAGTCTGTCCTTTCAAAATTTTCAGGAAAAAGCAAAATTTGATTCTCAATTATTTATAAACTTAAATTTTACCAGATGAAAACGATTTTAGCATTTCTATTTTTGGTGATTTGTTTGGTGGTCATGCCACCAGGCTATTCGCAGGCTTCGAGTATTGATCACGGAATTACGTTTGTGGCCGATGTTGGTCATGTGGCACCTGTAGCTATGGTTCAGGAGATTGGAGGTATTGCTTATCGGCAATTTTCCAATGTGATCGTTATCTCTCATTCCGACGCTGTTTTACCGGCAACCTGTTTATATTCGGATGAGAAAATTATGCTTAAATTACCTGTTGTGGCTTTGTTTTATATCGATCGATTATGCCATCAAACTTATGCGATGAATAAACGACCTCCTAATTTACAAAGCAAGAAAGCATCCACTGAAAATATTACGATCAGCCCAATCCAGATCAGGGCCGATATGCAAGGTTAGGTTTTTAGTTAAATAGTTTTATTGGTTTATCCCCGGTTCACGAGCTGATCTGGGGATTTTTTGTATAATGTGGTAAGTGGTAGGTAAGATTATATACAAAATTCAAATTCTTCCAAAACAATAGTACAGGCAAATCCGGGTGGATCAGGAAACTTAGTTCGCACATGTTCCGACCGCTCCCCGAAATGCCTGCGGATATACCGGTAGGTTGAAGCAATATCGGTATGACCCAGTTGATTCATTATCTCGACGATAGTAGCGCCACTCTCAAGTAATTTTCCGGCGCCGGTATGTTTGAATGAATACCACTTGTACAAATCGGTTAATCCAAGCTGCTCCCGATACTTATTAAACCGGGTCCTCAATGTATTGTACCCGATTGAAAATTTACCCGGACGTCCAAACCGGCTGATTAGGTACATATCCTTTCCATAGTGAATTACGCCCTGTTCAACCAGTATTTTGTACATCTGAGCCGGAATATCAACCGTTCGTTCTTTCCGTTTTTTGGCTACGTTTTTAGGTATATGTATCGTTCGTGCCGACATATTTACCTGATTAAGTTTAAGCTTAAGCAATTCGTCACCTGGCCGGATGAAACAAAAATACTGGAGCATGGCGCCAAGAAACAGTTGGGGATCTTCAGCCCTGATCATTGGAAGTATCAATTCTAAATCTTCATCCAGAAATGGAATAGCTGAGAAATCCTCACCAGGTTCCGGAATTCCAATTCTACCCACCGGACTCTCATTGATTACTTTGCGATCGATAAGATAAGCCCAGAAGCCATCGAGCGTAATTTTATATTTTTCAACTGTTGGACCTGCCAGATGACGATCAATAATCAAGTGATCGAAAAATCTAAGAATCAGATCATGATTATATGTTGAAAGGTCATTGTCAACCAATTTTTCACGCTCGAGCCATGACACAAACTCCCGGAGTTTACCGCGATAACTTTCGTAAGTTTTTTTTGCTTTGATGCTTTTCTGAAGGGTGACATATTCGGAGGCATAGAACCTGACGTTCTTATTTGCCTGTCGCTTACGACCGTATACCTGAGCAGCTGTGTGATACTCCAGATCATCGACATATACCACCTGAACTGAGGAGTCATCTGTAGGATTCCATCCCTTCAGCAGTTTTGCAGTGAGGTTATTGATTAACTCTTCACCAAACTTATACCGATCCTTTTTTGTACGGATTTGGGCAAAACCTTCCTGATATCGTTTCCGCACCATTTTATCAGTTCGCGGATCACGATAGCCAATCTCAACCCACCAGGGTTTTGAAAGGTCGCCGCCCTGATCAAACAGGCGCGGCGCCCTGAACAATTTCTGTCGTCTCATAATGTCTGAATAAAGTTCGTCCCCACGCCCAAAAAACAAACACATACATAACGACATACATTTTCTTTAACGCTGACATACACTTTTTAAACCTTAAAGCGTTGAAAATCAGCTATCTTATAAAACATCGTGGAGCTGGCGGGAGATTCAAAAACCCTTTAACCACTTCATCCTGATGTTCTTGAAAATCGTATTATGTGTATGTTGCAAGTTTTGGTTGTATTCGTGAGTGTAGCTATAATATAATGTGTATGTCGTTTGTCCTTTCCTGCATTTACCAAAACGATTAGCATTGTTGAAAATTTATTCAATTATGAAAGCACTTAAAAATTTTGTCAACGCTATTTTTGGTAACAAATCCGAAAAAATAAGATTAAGGTCAGTTGATTTGGCTTTAAAATCAAATACGGATTCAAGCAATCTTATTAAAGTTGCTGATGGTATTTATAAGTACATCAAAAACGGTACGTTATAATCCAATCATCGCTTTTATTTCATCAAAACTTGCGGTCACATATTCTGTTTGCGGCCATAAGTCTTTTCCTCTCGAAAAATTCAGGGTTATTACCGATCCGTTACCGTCGCTGGATGGTTCTGGTTCAATTTTCCCAATGGTTGAAACACCAATAATAATTGGTGTTTTTTCTTTTGTAGTTAAAACAATAAATTCTTTGCTCATCTCCTTTATATTATGTGTATGTCAACTTAGGATCAATATTTTTTGCTTTTTAAAAAGGTTT
>Ga0302293_10000699_pt1 | contig 17350 bp, 14 predicted proteins | sample III_Fen_N2_2_FD_198758 | JGI IMG/M metagenome (GOLD analysis project Ga0302293, IMG submission 198758) | Peat permafrost microbial communities from Stordalen Mire near Abisko, Sweden - III_Fen_N2_2 | ecosystem: Environmental > Terrestrial > Soil > Wetlands > Permafrost | place: Sweden: Abisko...
ACACAAAACGTTTTCCGGTGAGTTCATCTAAACGAATGGTCTCCGTCTCAACAGCGTGTAGATGCAAGTGTGCAATTGTTTCCTCCAAATTAGTTACTTCAAATGCCAAGTGGCGCAATCCGGTTGCTTCAGGACGTGAAGGGCGCGCGGGTGGATCGGGAAAGGAGAACAATTCAAGCAGGTATTCGCCGTTTAATGCCAAATCCAGTTTGTGCGAAAGGCGTTCAGCACGATAGGTTTCGCGTAGCACTGTTAATCCTAAAATCGTGGTATAGAAATGCTTCGACCGTTCATAGTTGGAACAGATGATGGCTATGTGGTGCAGTTTGCGAATCATATTACTCAATTGATTTCACAAAAATAAGGCAACAAGTTGTGGATACTTCAATTATTCCCACGAATTATTTGCGCGCCTACCGGACGCGCTAATGATGTACCAAAATAACCTCTAGCAGGCTTAATAAATGAAATGGATAAACAAAGCGAATCTCCGCCTGAGGCGGAAGCCAAATTCGTGTCAGCCTCAGGCTTATGGGAAACAAAAAAATCCGTCAAAGACGGATACACTATGTTTTAGCGGAATCCCCACTACAAAAGAAAAAACCGTTGTTATAAAAAATCGCCCTGTGGAGATTAATATCCCGTCCCGCTGGGACGGAAGAGAAATGGAGTAGGATGCTGGTTACCATATTGAGTCCCTACGGGACTACAACAAACTTAATAACATCCATCTATCTGTGAAAATCTGAGTCATCTGTGGCTAAAATCACGTGTGAAATCTGTGGAATCCCTACTACAAAAGCACCTCCCGACGATCACTGCAAAACTACTCGCATTGTGCCATCAGGAAGTGCTTTTATTAACGTTCCACAGGAATCAGAATCACTGTTTCGAGGCTTTTCTCCAGTACTTGCTCAGGATCGTTCACGAAAATTAAGTGATAGGTTCCCCTGATGGTTAAGTTTTGCTCCACAGCAACGAGTGTCAATTCGGTTACCGAGTCGGTGATGGTTTCATAACTGCCTTTGTGCAACTGTTTCAAGCACCATTCTTCTACAATGCGTTCGTAGCGAATCTGCACCACCCAGCTATCGCGACGTAATTCCAACGATCGTTTCACGGCTTTGTCATAATCGTTCCAGGTCACGCCATCCGGTAAGCGTAGCATGAGTTTGTAGGATTGCGTATCACTGTGCAATGACCCGTCGAGTTTGCGTAATTGTTCAAACAACGGAACTTCCCATTTCACTCCACGCGCAGTTAAGAGTTGCTGTAATTGTTCGGCAACTACCTGCATCGACCATTCCAATTCTTCCGGATCAACATGGGTTTTTCCGATGGTTGAAATGGTGAGGTAATGAATCAAGCCTTGTTTCACCAATTCAGGATGATTGGATGATGAAGTGGCACTTGTAAACGGAGATTGGTTCTGTGTTCTCATAATTCAACAGCTTAGTTGACAATAACGGATTGAATCCATTGATGAAATTCTTCGACCATTTGCTCATTAAAACGAGTGGGGAAAAGCGATCCCAACGATCCATCGACATTGCGCTGATAACTTTCTTCTATGGTTGGAATCAGTAGGAAATTGTGATCGGTATCGGTTAATTCAAGGAAAGTTGCATTGCCCGGATGATAGGTATTGATCAAGTTCACTACTTCACGGTGCGAAAAATCGTTGACAACCTGAATATCTGTTTCTCCCCAAGCAGAAAGCACTTTACAATCGGTTTTGGCCCAAATGGCAGCGATATCCTGATCATTGAGTGTTTGACTAAACGAAATATCGCGCGTGAGAAAGCTGTTGGTGCCTTCGTAATTCATATCGCGTCGCAAGATCCGGTCGTATTCTGGGTTGGTGGAAACAATATCGAGCGGTTTCTTTTTGTTCACCAATAGCTCATACAGCAAGGTTTGGTAAAGTTTCATGTCGCGTTCATTCTGCAAGTAGTCTATTCCCAATCGCGGATTTTGAACTCGGAGCATTTCCGTGAGGTATTCCAGCCACGGTTTCACGGTCAATCCCATAGCGATCAATCCTCTTACATGATTGCCTTCGGCTACAAACGGTGCTTCCATTGCTCCCAACGAGTGACCGATAATAATGATGTTATTGGTATCCACATCCGGATGTTTTTTCAGCGCAGCTAAAGCAGCACGAAACGAATTGACTTCAGTCGGAAAATCGATGTCTTCGCAAGCCGGCGTGTTGTAAGAGTCACCCATGCCCGGTTTTTCAGCGCGCATTACCAAGTAACCTTTATTAGCCAACCCATAAAACAGTTTTCGGTAAACGTGTTCTTCCCACATGTTATCTAAGCTAAAGCAAGACAATCCGGGAATAAACAAGATGGCAGGTTTTTTACCCGGTGTGGCGGTTTGCAAGTACATGGTGCTGATTTGTCCGCCCATAAACGGAAACGAACCATATTCGAGCGATAAATCACCGGCATCTTCCCGCGGATTGGCAATTGCCTTTCCTTTCAGTACTTTTTCTTTGTTCTCACGAATCACCGTAAAGGAAACGTCATCGCCTTCGCGCAATTTCAACGAAGGTTGTAACACGTCTTCAAGCGACTCGATCGCAGTAGTATTGATGCGAATAAGGATGTCTTTTTCCTTGACTTTGAGTGCTTCTGCAGTAAATCCGGGAATGACTTTCAGCACACAAACACCACGCGTTTCGGTAATGTTGAGTTCTTTTCTGCGCGCTTCCGAGAGTTTTTCAACCGAAATCCCTTTATTGGCAACGCGTTTCAACGGTTGAGCGAAAGCAGCCACTGAAGTCAGCAGGCAACATACAATCAGGTATTTTAAATACATACTTGTCTTTTTATTTCTAAAGCAAATCTAAGGGATGACGTGCAGACGTATTTGTCAAATCCTGCTTTTTATAAGAAGAACCCGATTTGGTAACAAGTACTGTTATTTCAATAGGAGAGAAGGGGCAGTTCCGGTGTGTTTTTTGAACGCTTTACTGAAACTGAACACATCCGAAAATCCGCACAAAAAGGCTACATCTGAAACCGAATGCGATTTGTCGATCAATAAAGTGTGGGCATTTTCAATGCGTTTGCGAATCAAGTATTGATGCGGACTAATACCCATCACTGCTTTGAAAATCCGGAAAAAGTGGTATTCCGAAAGATTACATGCTTGCGCCACTTGTTCGATACTCAAGGGTTGCATGTAGCACGCGTTGATGTATTCTTTTCCGCGAAGTACTCGTCGCAAGAGTTCTTTTTTTGTTTCCGACTTTACGGAACGAACCGATTGCAGTTGCTTAAAAATCGGAATGTGGTCTGAAATCAACTGTTCCGACAGATGATAATAAAATTCCTTGCTGAATTCGTGTTTCTCGAAAGGAGAGTTAGATAATTCAGCTCCTAAAGTGTTTAAGGTTTTTCCTAATGAGGTTTGATGAGAAGGGTAGTAGCTCTCGAAAAAATCAGAAGTCGTAAAAAAACGATCCAGGTTTTGATCGGCAAGAGCACTATCGGGTTCCAAATAGCTTGCCACTACTTCCGAAAGGATGCTTGGTGCAATATCAATGCAAAGGGCTTTTACAATCTTTTCGCTGTCAATTTCAACGGCTCCGGCAGAATGCGTGTTTGCCAATAAATAATGTTGATTTTGAACGTGAAACCGATTGCCGTTGACCGTGTAATTTTCGCAACCTTCGAGTACATACTTAATGGAAAAACTGCGAAATACAACGGGTGTAGATTTGAGGTCGCGCAACATGGAAAAGTTGATCAAACTACCGTTTCTCGGAAGCTCATCAAATACCAGGTTTTGTTCATCTATAACGTTGTACATTACATGCCTTTGCACAAACATCCAAAAAAATGAAGTGAAGAAAGGTGTGAATTTGATGAATGGTCGCTGGGCTGTTTGAAGTTACCCGAAAAACAAGGCGAATTCGGGGTCTAAAACTGTTCTATGTAAGACTTTAGCGAATCGTCTAAGTCCAATTCAAGCTTCTTCTTTAGTCGTTGACGCGCTTTTTTGACCGTATCAGGTGCAACGCCTAAAATGGCAGCAACTTCTTTGTTGGTGAGTTTTATTTTTAGAAAAGCACAGTGTTTTTCTTCATTGATGGTTAAATCAGGATGCTTTTCGTTCAATCGTTTAAAAAACTGCTGGTTAGCAATGTCAAAGTGTTTCAAGAAATTGTCCCAATATTTCCCTGATTGAAGGCCATGTTGAACCAATTCTTTGAGTTCTTTCATGCGGGCTTCTTTTGGCTGGTATTCCATTTTAACCCGCAATTCTTCAAAGGTTTGTCGGCTTAAATCTAGTTTTAAATTGGAAAAAGCAACTTCTTTGTTCACTTGAAAAATCACTTGTTCCTTTTCGTCGAGTTTTGTGACAAGGCTGTCGGTTTCATTTTTCTGTAAAAGCAGTTCATCGGTTATATTGGTTCCTTCCAACACAAATCCGTTTACGGAAGAGTCCTCCAAGAGATGAATCACATTAAAATCGATCGCAAGGAATGTATCTTGGTTCCAGATACATCTAAAACGCCCGGATTCGTAAGGTTTTAAGGTCAGAATTAATTGATCGAAAAGCGCATATTGTTCCTTCCCGATGGCTTTTTCCAACGATTGTCCTTTCGAAAAAATAGCCGGTATCGTTTTCATAAAAGAGGGGTTGTATTCAGTAATGGCACCTTTTTCATTTAAGATTACAACGGGATTATTGCTTTTCATCTGCATTTCGCGAATACGAAGCTCTTTTTCACTTAGTTCAATCATTTTTCTGGAAATATCCGAATTGGCGACTTCCAACAAGGTTGATTTTTGTTTCATTCGTTCTTTTTGACGGTAAATCAATACGGTGATATAAACGAGCAAAGCCACTACAATGACAGAGGTTAACATTACAATTGAGAAGAAATTGTTTTCATAAGCCAATCGTTTGTTTTCTAAATCAGCAGCCTTTTTCTGAATGCGTTGTTTATTGAGTTTTCCGGTCATGGATAACAATTCATGGTGTTGACGCAAGGAATTGTAGGCTTCAATGAGCGCATCTATGTTGGATTTTGCCTTAAGCGAAGCTATGGCGTTCCATTCATTATTTTCTCGCTGCAAAAAATAGTAGGCCGAGTCAATTTGGTTCAATTGATTGAAATAAACAGATAAATAGTTAAAGTATTTTTTTCGTTGCTCAGGCAGAAAAGCAGAAAAACAATGTTTTTTGGTAACACTTCTCCAATACATAAATTCACGTGGATTTTGTTTGTGACTATAGATTTGCATGTAAAGCAGTCCCATGTCGGCGATCCATTTCGAGACATTTGAATTGAAATACCATTTTTGAACCGGCTTTAAGTAAATCAAGGCAGAATCGTATTGATGCTGGTTGATTTTTATCTGGGCAATTCCTTCGTTTCCGTAGTAGGGAATGTTGCGCGTTTTGGTGGCTACCGTTGAACTCAATCTGTAATAATACAACGCTGAATCTTGATTCTTTAACGCGTAATGTGCTTCTGCCATGCTCCAATAAGCAAACGGAAGATTTGATTCCTCGGGTGTCATTTTTAATTTTAGTGCAAGCGATTTCCGGAAGTAATTCAAGGCGCTTTTGTAAGCTTCAAACGTGAAATACAATTCACCGATCGAATAATAGGAGTGAGCGTAAAGGAAACGATCCGTTTTTTTGAAGTTGGTTTGAGCTTTTAAGTAATAATTGATGGTGGAATCAAAATTGCCTGTATTGTAGTAATAATCGCCTAGTTGAGAATTTGCTAAACCCAAGGCACGCAAGTCTTTCTTCTTGAAAGCTTTCATACGTTCCTGATGATACTGACGGAGTAATTGTTTCCCCTTTGGTCCGTTTAGCGTTGCGCCGTAAGTCTGATTGACAGTTTGTGCTGAACCACTGAATGCTACTAGTAGCAGGGTGAAAAAAAGTCGTGCTGTTAACATATTTCTAATCTCACTGCGAAACTAGAACCTTGAGATTGTCTGAATGGTTTTTCAGGATTAATTAAGTGTTAATGTCCCCGATTTGTCGCCTGTTCATACCCGCCACATGTCCCCCTTAAATGAACAGAATTTGGGGTAGGACTGCTGAACTTTGCTGAAACATTATCACTAAAAAGAAAGAATAAAATTATGAAAACAAGTATGCTTTTCGGGCTTTTTATACTGATGGTTGCTCAAGGCTTTGGTCAAGCGATTCATCCGTATTTACAAGCTCCAACTCCCAACTCTATGTATGTCAACTGGAAAACGGGGTTCACCAATACACCTTCTGTGATTTATGGAACCAGTCCGCAAAACATGAGTTCAACAGTAACAGGTTCGGCTTCTCAGTTTATTGACGGAGGTTACAGTGGCAATTATTTCTACAACACAGTACAAGTTGTAAATCTACTTCCAAATACGAAGTACTATTACAAAGTAACTTCCGGAGCCGATGTTTCAGACACACTTAGTTTTAAAACACTTCCATTGCCCGGACAAGCGGCTTCTGTTGATGGACACATTCGCTTTTTGATTATGGGTGATAACCAGATTCAAACCAGCGGACGATATGATTCGTTGGTTGCATCGGCCAAACGAAAAGTATACGAACGTTGGGGAGGAGATCCTTCAGACAATATCGGTTTAACGTTTATGGTCGGCGATCAAGTCGATTTAGGAAACCTGAATCAATACGAAAACATCCATTATGCCTACAATCAGGCTCTTTCAGGATATGTACCGATTCAAACAACGGTCGGAAATCATGAAACCTATGGTGCTCTGGGACTCAGTGCCTATTATTCGCATTTCTATATGAACCAAATGACCTATCAAGGAATAAGTTCAGGAACCGAAAATTATTATGCACTACAAGCCGGAAATGTTTTGTTTTTGAGTTTGAGTTCAGAACATACCGGCGCGGCACAATTCAGCTGGGTTCAACAAGTAATGACAGCGGCCGAAAACGATCCTACCGTAGATTGGATCTTGACATTCAGCCACCGACCTTATGAAGCAGAACAATATGTTGGAGATATTTCAACATGGGTAAAGAACACGGTGGTTCCTTATTGTTTGCAATCAGAGAAATACTTGATGCATGTTGGAGCTCACCATCACTTGTATGCGCGTGGTCAGTTTAAAGATAATCCTGTTTACAATATTATTTCGGGCGGAACGGCTTGGGATCAGTATTGGGGACAATCCAACGAACAAGATTTTGATTGCGTTCAAAAAACAATTTCCAATTGGTGTTACCAGATCATGGATGTTGATGTGGTAAACGGAAAAGTGGACATTGAAACGTATTCGATCGGAAGCCCAATGATGTTTGCCAATAATGAATGGAAAAACAATGAAGTGGTCGATTCTTTCCACCGCTATAAAAACCAAGCTGCTCCAAACCAACCCACAATTACCAACGTATTTGGTGATTCATTGCAATTGCCGGTTACCATTACCACAACTCCTTATTCGTCGACTACAACTGAGTTGCTGAATTCAACTGAGTTTCAGATTGCGCAAACAAGCGATTTTTCTGTGTTGGAATTGAGCAAATACCGCGATTTTGAAAATCTGTTTGGTCAGGAACCTGGACAACCTGCCGATTCGTCACATAATTTGAATGCAGGCGTAAATATTCAAGAATACACCATTCCGGTTGGATTATTGCCCAACGGATTACATTTTGTGCGTGCACGTCACCGCGACCGAAATTTGGAATGGTCTTCGTGGAGTTTAGTCGATTCATTTACCGTTTATAATTCATTTTCCAGCGGTCCGCTTGTAATGATGGACACCAACGAATATGAATTGGGAACGCCTTTGGTGGCAACGTATCTGAATGGTCCCGGAAATGCAACTGATTGGGTTGGAATTTATAAAATGGGAGATGTACCCGGACCAACACCTTCAACAGCTTGGCAATATTGCAACGGAGTGAGCGGAACATTGAATTTTGCGGGCAACGCGTTAACCCAATCAAACCTATATTATACTGCATTCTTTGAATTGGATGGATACAATGAGTTGGCTCCACGCGATACGTTCTATTACGGTAATATTCCGGTGATTACTTCCGATACAACCGTTTATCCTGTGGGGGCAATTGTACCATTGTATGTGAACAACGCTCCGGCTATTGCAGATTCTGTAGAAGTATTGAAAGTAGGTTATCAGCATGGCGTGCAGGCTTCGGCTTATTGGGGAGCAGTAACAAGTGCTAGTGAAACACTTTCCGTAGTTGGTTTGCCTGAAGGCTATTACACGGCCAATTATTATTTCAAAGGTGAAGTTGTCATTGGTTCACCATTTTTCTTTTCGGTAGGTGATACCATTACCAATTTGTGGATTGATCAACCGGTGTATGATCTGGGTGAAAGTATTATCGCAACCTGGACAGATGCACCCGGAATTGTGAAAGATTGGTTGGGAATTTACAATCAAGGTGATGATCCGAACGTAGATCCGTTGTTGATTTACACCTATTTTGGCGGACAAGCTTCCGGATCACTCACGTTGACAGATACCTTGATTCCAACACAACCCGGAGAATATTTCATAGTGATGTTTACCAACGATTCGTATACCGAAGTTTCAAATCGTGAATTGTTTACGGTTGTTGATCCAAATTTGGGAATCACCGAACTGGCACACGGAATGAAAGTTTACCCGAATCCTGTTTCCGGGAATGATCAAATGACCGTACTTTCTTCAGAGTATCCAATCGATTGGATTCAGATCAGAGACTTGAACGGAAAGGTGGTTTACAGAACGGAGAATGTGAATGGTCAGCAATTTTCCTTGCTTACACATCAGCTGTCAAAAGGAACGTATATGCTTGAAATTCAATCACGAAAATTGTTCAATTACAAGATTGTTGTTCAATAACAGAAGCTGTTTACTAAGAAAAGGGGAGATTCGTCTCCCTTTTTTTTCGTTCTGCTAGTTTTTTGATGCTTTGTTTGCCACTGCAGCACGTCTTACTCTCATTCTGCGCGATTGAAAAATAATCGGTCGACCAACTTTGGTGGCATATACCTTGGTGAATTTGGCACCTAAGAAGATGATTTGCGAAGAATAATACATCCAAGCCAACATCACCAAGATGGTTCCCGGAAGACCGATACTGCTGCCGAAGAAGTAATTTTTGAGGTAAAACTTGATGAGCAATTGTCCCACATACAATAAAATGGCGGTTACCATTGCTCCCGAAATAGCCAGTTTCCATTCCACACGACCATCGTTCAGGTACTTGAAGATAATGGTGAATAATAATACATTGGTGAGAATGGCCAGTCCGTGTTGAAGTGTGTCTAGTATAAAACCTTCAAAAGAATTTAATTCTCCAAACAAGTCCGAACTCATGGAAAGAATGACCGTTTCACCGAAATAGGTCACCACAATCACCAAGCCGAAAACGGGAAGCATCAAAACGCTCATGAGTCGTGTACCCAGGTTATGAAAAATACGGCGTTTGCGATTCTCGAAGGTGAAATGAATGTCGAAAAATTCGTTGATACTGGTGCGCAAGGAGGCTAATAGGGCGGAGCTTGAAAGCAAGAGTGCAATCACACCAACTACGTTGAGCACAAAATTTCCTTTCTCGAAATTGACATCTTCCAGAAAGGACATGATACCACTGCTGTCTTCCAGTCCAACTTCTTCTCGGAGAATTTTATCGATGATCTTTAGCATATTGGCTTGGCCGACAAATTTCCCGAATGAAATCAAGGAAAGGTAAATCATCGGAACCAATGCAAATACAGCGTAATAGGCGAGTGCCGCTCCGTGGAAAAATGAATTTTCCTGAAAAAACTCAATAAAGGTCGATTTGGTCACTTGCCAAACTTCCGGCCAGGTCAGCTTACGAATTCCTTTTTTTAATTGTAATTTTCTCGACATCATCCAATGATTGCTGTGCAAACAAAACTAGTGTTTCATTACCGCTTGTGCAAACGGTATTTCGCCAATAAGCTCCGGCAAATTGTGCCGAAATAAACCGAACGGCCATTCCAGTGGGCGAATCTACTGTTTCATACTCATTCGGGCGAAACAGGATTTCATTTTCCTGTCCTTTGTTCAATACATTGATTTCACCGAAAAACAAGGCTTCATACGGTGATGCCGGGTTGAAATAAAATCCCTCGGGACTGTCTGATCGCTGCACTATACCTTGATTCATAAAATGAATGGTAGAGCACCATTGCAGTACATCCTGACCTTCATGCGAAACCAAAATGCAGGTAGTTCCGCGCACTTCCGAAAGCACTTTTAGGTAACTCCCGATTCGCACTTTTAGATGAACATCCAAATGAGCGAAAGGTTCATCGAGCAGAATCACTTCCGGTTCCATGGCTAGCGAGCGAGCAATAGCCAATCGTTGCTGTTCTCCGCCCGATAAATAAATGGCTTGTTGGGTACTTAGATGCGAAAGCTCTACCAAATCGAGTAATTGTTCCGAAAACTCTTTGCGGGCGTCATGCGAAAGGTGAAGCATTTTTTGAATCACGTTTTCAAGCACCGTATGGTAGATATCCAAACCGAAGTCTTGATTTACCAACTGAATTTCAGGATGTCCGGGAACCAATTGATTTGCCGGACCTTTGACGCGCTTGTTGTTCCAGGTCACTTCACCCGAATCGGCATCCAGTAAACCGGCAATGATCTTTAATAAAGAGGATTTTCCGCCACCGCTTGGGCCTACAATTCCAACAATGGAACCGGCTTCAACTTCAAGGGTTAAATCGTGCAGCACCGGGTGCTTAAACGCCAGATTCAACGAACGAACGGAAAGCATGGTCGTTAGTTTCTAAGTTCTTTTGGAAAGTCAGACAATACAATGTAAATACCCGGAAGCGGATTTTCCACCACTTCGTCGTCGTTGAGGTAAACTTCCAAGGTGTGTTTTTCCGTATCGAGAATGTATTCTTCCAAGGCTTTTTCAGAGAAAACAAGCTCAGTAGCGCCGTCTTCGGCATGAAATAAAACCGAAGTCACTCCCGGAATCTGGTACGAAAACGGTCGGTTATCACCCAAATCACCTTTCAATTCATAGGTTTGATCGCGAACGACTTCAACCTTTGAAAAAGTACCGGTAATGCGAAATTCGTCTTCCCATTCGTGACGAATGTTTTCAGGAGATTCTTCCCCGTTGTGCTGTTCATCAGCAAATTCCTGCGAAAAATCGCTGTTTCTTAAAAAAACATGAACGTTATATGCCATGCAGCGAAGGTAATGAATTATATGCGAAATGGGTTTATGTGGGCACGGGACGCATCGGGAATTAATCACAATTCACACCCACTCTTATTTCCCTCCCACAGATGCACAGATGATTAGAGGCGCTTACCAGTCGCCTCTTTCTTTGTGAAACCTATAAATTGCTGATATTCTTAAAAGCGAGTGTCCGCCTCGGGCGTGAGCAAAAATCTTAGCATCTGTGGTAAAACAGAAAGTATTGTGCTTCAAAAACAGCTTGGGTGGGGATAATACATATACCCTGAAGCATCCCGTGCCCACATAAACCGTATCCCATGCCAACATAATTGGTATCTTTGCGCCCTATTTAGAACGAAAGCACATGTTACCAACGGTTCAGTTATTACAGCACAAGTTTCAATCGATCGAACGTCGCCACCCGTGGATTTTTTCGGGAGCGCTGAAAGAAATGCCCGCGGGTATTGAAGACGGAGCTGTAGTGGTGGTTACCGACAAGCAAGGAAACGAATTGGCGAAAGGCCATTTTCAACACGGTTCCATTGCGGTGCGTGTACTGACTTTCGACGGTGAAGCCATCGATCAGGCATTTTATACCAATCGTATTACCAGAGCGGTGAACCTACGCGAGCAATTGCATTTGTTTCGCGAAGACAACTCAATTTGCCGATTGGTACATGGTGAAGGCGACGAATTGCCTGGATTGATTGTTGATTATTACGGCGGAGTAGCTGTGGTGCAATGTCACAGTTTGGGAATGTTTCGTCAGTTGGATTTGATCGCTGAAGCTTTAAAAGCGGCTTTAGGTAAACAATTGATCGGCATTTATTCGAAATCGAAAGAAACCTTACCCAATCGTCAACCGGTTGAAGATGGTTATTTATTCGGTGATATTCCAACGCCACATACGGCCCTTGAAAACGGTGTTCAGTATCAGTTGGACTGGATTACCGGTCAGAAAACAGGCTTTTTTATTGACCAACGCGAGAACCGCTTTTTGTTGGGGAAATACGCCAAAGGCAAACGCGTCTTAAATACTTTTTGTTATTCGGGTGGTTTCAGTCTTTCGGCTTTGCAGCAAGGAGCTACGGAAGTCCACTCTTTAGACAGTTCCAAAAAAGCCATTGAATTAACCGATGCCAATATTCAACTCAACGGTTTCGAAGATAAACACACTTCTATTGTTGCAGATGCAATGGTGTATGTGCGCGAAACGGGCGAAGATTACGATATTATTATTTTGGATCCGCCGGCATTTGCCAAACACCGCGATAAACGTCACCAAGCTGTACAAGGCTACAAACGCCTGAATGCAATGGCGATGGCACATATTCGTCCGGGCGGTTTATTGATGACCTATTCCTGTTCGCAGGTGGTAGACAAACAATTGTTTACCAATACGATCATTGCTGCTGCAATAGAAAGCGGAAGATCGGTGAAGATTTTGGAGCAATTGCACCAACCTGCCGATCATCCGATTAATGCATTTCATCCGGAGGGCGAGTACCTAAAAGGACTTTTACTGCAAATCAACTAATGCTTGATATTCGCTATAGCAGTATTTTACGGGTAGCCTTGCCAATGATGTTGAGTGGTTTCATTCAATCCATTATTTCGATTACCGACGCGGCTTTCTTGGGGCATTACAGCACGTTGGCTTACGATGCATCCGGAAGTGCAGGATTGTGGTACATAACCTTGTACATGGTATTTATCGGTTTAAGTGACGGAGCACAAATCATAATGGCTCAGCGTATTGGCGAAAACAAACCTGCCGGAGTGGCCGGTGCTTTTCAATCGAATTTTGTACTGTTATTAATAGCCGCCGTTTTGGTTACCGTGTTTGTGCAATTGTTTATGCCGGAATTTCTGCACTACATGGTTGCGAACAAAGAATTGGCCAATGCCGAATTGTCCTTTTTGGAAATTAGAAGTTACTCGTTTTGGGCCGCAACGATTGGTTTAACGGTTCAAGCCACTTATTTGGCAACCGGAAAAACAACCTTGGTACTGTTTTCAGCATTGATCGTAGCCGTTTCCAATATCATTCTCGACTACTTCATGGTGTTTGGAATTGGTCCTTTTCCGGAAATGGGATTGGAGGGGGCAGCCTTGGCTTCAACGATAGCAGAAATACTGGGAATGCTGTTTTTGCTAGGTTCGCTTTTACTGGGGAAACTAAAGTACAGTTATCCGTTCTGGAACGCGATTGTGGTGAGCGGATCTTTCCTGAAACAAAATCTCAAGGTTGGACTTCCATTGTTGTTTCAAGGTTTGGTGGCACTTTCCGTTTGGACCGTCTTCTTTATTTGGATCGAACAAATGGGAACCAATGAACTCACCGTATCCCTCAACATTCGTTACTTGTATTTTCTGGCCTTTATACCTATTTGGGGATTTGCAGGCGCAACCAAAACGTACATCGCACAATACATCGGTGCGAAAGATTACGCTTCGTTGCCCATTATTCAACGCAGGATACAATTACTGACCATTGTTTTTTTGGTCATTACCTTTCACGGTGCATTACTTTATCCGGAAACTTTGATCCGATTGGTCAACAATCACCCGGATCATATTCGTGAAAGTGCCCGAATTTTACGAATCATCAGCGGTTCCATAATTATTTATGGGTTGGGAAGTGTTTATTTTCAAACCATCAGCGGAAGTGGAAATACGCGCGTTACCTTTATTGTGGAGTGTATTGCAACATGCTTCTACCTCACAGCTGCTTATTTATTGATCAAAGTGTTTGAAGCACCGCTGCACTTGGTGTGGCTGGTCGAATATGTATATTTTATCACAATGGGAGTGACTTCACTCGGTTATTTGAGATTGTTTAACTGGACAAAAGAACTGAAAGTAAAATGAGTCAATTGCGTGTAGTATTTATGGGAACACCCGATTTTTCTGTCGGGATCATGGAGAAAATGCTCGAAGAAGGCATTCAATTGGTAGGATGTGTTACCGTAGCCGATAAACCTGCGGGTAGAGGACAACAGTTGCAGGAAAGTCCGGTAAAACGATTTGCCGTAGCTCACGCGATTCCCGTATTGCAACCTTTAAAATTAAAAGACGAAGCCTTTTTGGACGAATTACGGGCATTGGAAGCCGATGTTTTTGTGGTGGTTGCCTTTCGAATGTTGCCTTTGGAGGTTTGGAAAATGCCGCGTTTCGGTACATTTAACCTTCATGCGTCGTTATTGCCGGATTACCGCGGTGCTGCGCCGATCAATTGGGCAATTATTAACGGAGACAAACAAACCGGTGTTTCTACCTTTTTTATAGACGAGGCCATCGATACCGGAAATGTGATTGCTCAAACAGCTATGGAGATTGCCGAAAATGAAACGGCAGGTTCCTTGCACGATCGTATGATGGTTACCGGAGGAGAATTGGTCGTCAGCACCATCAGATCCATCGAAGCCGGAACAGTGAAGCCAATGCCGCAAGCGCAATTCAAAGATAGCCCGATGCGTCCTGCGCCGAAATTATTTCGCGAAAACACCCAAATCGATTGGACGAAGCCGGCAAGTGAAATTCACCAGTTAATATGTGGATTGTCGCCTTACCCGGCAGCATGGACCCGTTGGGTGAATACAAAAGGCGAAATCAAACAGGTGAAATTGTTTCAAACCACTTTAGAGGACGGTAGCAATGCAATTAATCGCGCGGCCATCAATAATTTATCATCCGATAAACAAACCATCCGTGTAGAATGTGCAGACGGCATTGTGGTGATCCATGAATTGCAACTGGAAGGAAAAAAACGGATGTCGGCCCGTGATTGGTTGGTTGGAAATAGTGTCTCCGATTGGGCTATCGCCGATTAAATACGGTCATTCGGGCTGAAAGGGTTCGTGCATGCGCCTTTCAGATACATTTTATCAACTAAAGCGTTCGACGAAAAGCCATATTTACCCGCTAAAACACTGAAAAACCGCCACCTTTATCAACAAACACCTTTACTTATCAACAAAAACGGTGTTTTTTTCGTGAAACCCTTGACAGGCTTGCTTATTCGGCTAAATTTGTCTCGTTAAATAATTGAAAACATTCAAAAAAAACCAAACTATGAACAAAGCAGAATTGATTGATGCTATTGCTGCAGACGCAGGATTATCAAAAGCAGATGCAAAAAAAGCATTAGATGCATTTGTAAGTGCAACTGGTACCGCGTTGAAAGGTGGTGACCGTATTTCTTTAGTAGGTTTCGGTTCATTCTCTGTTTCTAAGCGTGAAGCAAGAACTGGTCGTAACCCACAAACAGGTAAAGAAATCCAAATCGCAGCTAAAAACGTTGTGAAATTTAAAGCTGGTGCTGATCTTGAAGGTGCAGTTAACTAAGATTTCAATACGAATTGTAAAAAGTCTTTCACTTAGGTGAGAGACTTTTTTTTGTGTTCTACTTTTTGAAGATCTCCTAACGTTTGCTCCCATCAAAAGCGATGCTTTTTCTTTCTTAACTAAAGTCAATGCACAGGGAAAATGCTCGTGGTAGTTTTGCAGTATAATTAAGTATTGCACTATGAACACACAGTCTTTCAATCAACCAACACACATCTCTCAACGCAAAATAGCTTTGGTTGCGGGGATTTCATCACTTATCCTTGCAGCCGCAGCAATGGTTGCCGAGTTTTATGCACGTCAGCAACTAATAGTGCCACATGATGCCACAGCAACTGCTCAACGTGTCATTGCCGGACAAGCTTCTTTCAGAATAGGCGTTTTCGGTTTTGCTATAGCGCTGATCTGCGACTTGGTGATTTCATGGGCGATGTACGTTTTTATGAAGCAGGCGAATAAACAACTTTCCTTACTCACTGCTTGGTTTCGACTTGTTTATACGGTGATTTTCGCTTTGGCTGTAGTGGAATTGGTAAACGGATTTCAAGTCTTGACCGACGGGAATCTGTCGGCTGTTATGGAACAAGATCAAGTCAATGCATTCGCTATGCAGCATTTTCAAGCATTTGATAACGGCTGGACCATTGGTTTTTTGTTTTTCGGAATACACTTAGTGCTGTTGGGGTATTTGGCGGTTAAGTCAGGGTTGGTTCCTAGGATAATTGGAGTGTTATTGTTCATAGCCGGAGTAGCGTATTTTTCATCTAATCTAGCGAAACTGTTACTGCCCAATTATGAAGAGTATGCAGCGATTTTTACTTCCATTGTAGCAATTCCGTCAATTATTGGAGAGCTTTCATTGGCGATTTGGTTGGTGGCGAAAGGAGGGAAAGAGACAGTGTGAGTGTTGGATTTGTTTCCTGCAGAACTCGCAGAAAGGCGCAGATTGTGGATGGTAGATTTGTTCCCGCAGAACTCGTAGAAAGATGCAGATTATGGATGGTAGATTTATTTCCCGCAGAACTCGCAGAAAGGCGCAGATTGTGGATGGTAGATTTGTTCCCGCAGAACTCGTAGAAAGATGCAGATTATGGATGGTAGATTTGTTCCCGCAGAACTCGCAGAGGAGCGCAGAGAGAGTTTGGTTGGAATGGTTTCCCGCAGAACTCCTAGAAAGATGCAGATTATGGATGGTAGATTTATTTCCCGCAGAACTCGCAGAGGAGCGCAGAGAGCGGTAGGTTGGAATGGGTTTCCCGCAGAACTCGCAGAATAGCGCAGAGAGGGGGGGCTGGAATGGTTTCCCGAAGAGATTGGTGAACGAATTAAGATAGTTTGGTTGGGAGGAGGTTTTCCCGCAGAAGGGCGCAAAGAGTGTTTAAAAGAATAGCTTTAATCTTGTTTTTCTTGAATGATTCGTTTTCGAATGCGGCTTAATGATTCGGGAGTCATGCCAAGGTAACTGGCTATTTGATGTTGCGGAACGCGTTGCAATAATTCGGGTTGTGTTTTTACTAAATTGCGGTAACGCTCTTCGGGCGAAGAGGTGATGAACGTAGAATAAGCTTCTTGTGTTTTACCGAAATCTTCGCTCATGAACGCTCGTGTAAAGGCTTCCAGCTTCGGGAATTTACTGTATAGTTCTTTTTCCGTATCAGGATTCCCGACAATCAGTGAGCAATCTTCAACGCACACGCAATAATGGTTGGACGGAATTTTTTGCACATAACTCGTATACGAAACCACAGCTTGTTGTTCCAGGAAAAAGGCCGTTGTTTTTTCTTCTCCGTCGAGTAACCGGTATTGACGAA
>Ga0302293_10000700_pt1 | contig 17317 bp, 11 predicted proteins | sample III_Fen_N2_2_FD_198758 | JGI IMG/M metagenome (GOLD analysis project Ga0302293, IMG submission 198758) | Peat permafrost microbial communities from Stordalen Mire near Abisko, Sweden - III_Fen_N2_2 | ecosystem: Environmental > Terrestrial > Soil > Wetlands > Permafrost | place: Sweden: Abisko...
AAGTTGATTCATATAATTTATTGTTTGAAGCAATGTTGAAAAGGAAAACCAAATTGCCACCCTCCTTAATCCTCCCTCAAGGGAGGAAACTGAATTATCCTCTCTATTGAGACTTACGGCAACACCTTAATTGAACTTTAAAATGAGCCGTTTTTTAGTTCACTATCCCTCTTTCACCACCTCACACTTTTTCCGCTCTCTGCGCAAACTCCATCGCCAAGTTAGGCCCACAAAAAAGGCAAGTAGAATACCTATAAACCACCACAAAAACGGGCGATTGTGCCATTCGTACAACACCGAAAATTGCTTGCGCTGTATGGAGCTTTTGGTTTGAGAAACAGGATCGTACAAGTAAAATTCCACGGTGTAATCTCCCGGATTCAAATGCGATAAGTTCAGTTGCTCGGCACTGGCCGGTAGCGCATTCCAATACCCGCGATCGCGTTTGGTGTGAATGGCGTAGCGCACAATAAACTGTTGGTTTCCGGATAAATCCACACATTCAAACGGAATCACAATCAGTTTTTCATCAAACGGAAACTGGATACGTTCGTTTTTGTAGTTGTAATGATCGTATTTGCGTCCGGTAATTTCATTCAATACCAACGAATAATTCATGGTTTCGGATTGTTTCCAGGTGAGGAACAACACACCGCGCTGGGTCACAATAAACAATTGGTCTTTTACCACGGCAAAATCACGCATCACCAAACCGTCAAGCCCCGTCAATTCTTTTAATCCTTCAATGTTTTTGTCTAAATCATTGAAACGGTACATTCCTTTTTCTGTAAGCAAATAAATGTAGCCGTCGCTGGCAATCATTTTCAGCACAAACAATTCGCCGGAGTTCAGCGACAAATCTTTACGCTTCATCACTCGACCGTTGCGAACCAAGAGCAATTCGTGTTGAGCAGTAGCAATAATCAAATCATTTTTAAACCACGTAATGGCTTGCGCATCAATTGACTTTCCGTTGAGGGTGATTTCTTGATACGGTTCCACTCCTACTCTTCTGAAAACTCCTTTTACCGTACTAAATGCTACCTCCTGATTGCGTTCGTTTAACGCGATGCCTTTCGCCGGTTCAGAGCGCAACAATTGCAATTTGGTAGAATCGGTGAGACCGAACAGCGGTATTTTCTTATTGGACTTAGGAATGAAAACCACTCCGGTCGATTTAGCGAGGTAAACCGATCCGTCGGCTAAGCGCGCCACACCTTTCAATGCCTCATTGGTCTTGTTCACCGCTTGCGGATTACCCACGGCAAACAACCCGATATTCGAAAACAACTGATTGGAATACAGATCATAGGCCATAAACACAGCCTCTTGGTTATTAATGCGACTGGAATAAGTATTCAATTCCCGACCACGGCGATCAAACTGCACAATAGAACCGTCGAGTGTACCTCCGAAAAACGATCCGTTTGGTCCGGCAACAATGCTCAATAAAGTTCCGTCGTAAATAATTTCGTGTCGACCGGAAGGAATAAACAACAATCCTTTTCCTTTTGTGGCAATCCACATATTACCGCTTTTGTCTTTGAAAACATCAGTCGTAGCAATGCCTTGAAACCAGTGCATTGGTTTTTTGGAAATCTTATTGTTATATACAAAAACACCGTTTTCAGAAAGCACAAAAAGTTGATTGCCTACCACTTTTGCATTGTTTACGCGCAGGTTTCCTTTATTGAGCAAGGTTCCCCAACTACGGAACAAGCCGTCTGCATACGTATACACCGGATCTTCTGACAAAAAAGATGGAACAATGATCAATTGTTTCCCGAAAGTCACCAACATTTTACCCGTAGCATTCGGAATATTACGCGATTCACCTTTGTCAATGTTCACCAATTCACCTGAGTTGAGCACCGCTAAGCGCGATTTTCCATAGCGCAACACATGATTGGCAACCGTAGAAGCCGGCTCCGTGTAAGGAATAGCATCCTGACTCACCCATTTAAAGTCCGGCAACGAAAAAACAGTGATGTATTTTGAGCCGGTTATGATTAACTGATTTTTAGCGATTGCTAATTGTCGGATATCGCCCCGAAAACCGGAAAGGTTTACCACTTTTAGCTTGTCTTCATTCAATTGCAGCAATTGTCCGGAACCGTTGGTCGCCAAAAAACCGTCTTCATAGGCCAACAATTGCGTAATTTCCTTGGATGAATTACCCGAAGCCACTAAGTGTTTCGATTTGAAACCGTTGTAACGATACAATCCTTCATCGGTGCCAATCAGCAACCTGCCGTAACTGTCTTGTGCCAAACAATAGATTAATTGAGCTGAAAGCTCGGCTCGAATAGTATAGTGATAGGGAGTCACTTGAGCGTTCAATCTGGTAACGCCAAGTATACACAACAGGAACAGTCCAACAATTCTCATATTGCGAAGGTATTACTTTCAACCGATTCGGTGGCAGTATCCGGGTCTTAATTTCAACCCGTTATACATCTTTCACAAATGCCCGATACCAGCCTGTTTGACTCCTTTTACTGAACTTCAGTAACGGTTTCTATCATTTACCCGAATGCACGAATTACTGTTGAGTAGCAATAGGTAATTCTACTTGGGTAATTCTACCGTATTCTACAAATCAGGTATAAATGATCTACACTACCCTGTGCTTGCCCCTTACTTTTGACACCAAGCAATTCCACTTCACTATAAACAACACTTACCCGAAGTGTGTTGCCCACTATTCATTTTTATAAACACTTAATAATTTACATCATGGCAATTACCAAATTTTTAGTGACTTCTGTTGAGTCAGGTAAAACGGCAACCGTTGATTTCGGTTCCACAATTCTTAATGCATCTGTTGCAGTGCAAGGGTACAGCGTTTCTTTCGGGGCGAACGTTGACCACCACGTAAAAGCATTAAAGGTGAACACTTCCATTTCAAGTATTACAGGTAGCGCGGTAACAGTAGGTGCAACATGTACTATGGAAGACAATTCCAGTAACAAAGCCAATGGTACTGTAAACGTACTGGTAGTAGCAGTTTGTGACTAAACGCTACAGCAACCGCTAACGAATGGATTTTACGCCATTTTTATTCACAATTAAAAGCAAAAAGTATGTCTATTACAAAACTCGAAACCAGAACGGTTAAATCGGAGCAATACGACCATATCAACTTTGGATCAACGGTGATCAATGCCTCAACGGCGCTTCAAGGTTTCAGTGTGTCTTTCGGAGCTTCCGTAGACCATCACGTAAAAGGATTGAACATGTCATCCAGCATTACGAACATCAGTGGCAGCACTGTAGGAATTTCAGCTGTTTCCACCATGGAAGATAATTCCAATCACACAGCAAATGGAGAATGTGTGGTGTTGGTTATGGCCGAATGCAATTCATAATACCCATTTTTTAAGAATCATTACAGCCGGCATATTGTTGGCTGTAATGTTCGTTTGTGATCGTATATGTAATACGTTCACCATTTTCCCGGAATAAATCAACCGTTCCTGCAGCCATCTAAACACCACTATTTTACTCTTTAAAGAAAACGGATCATGAGCACTAATACTAATGCGCAAATTCCTGCCATTCGTCCAACCCAGTTCGAGGGTGGATCGGCGGATTTATTCAAAGACAGCGTCAACTTATTCAGAGGTGACGTCAATCTATCGCTTGATCTTGTTTCCCTTACCGGACGAAACGGTTTGGACATCAAGGTCAATGCCTCTTACAACAGCAATATTAAAAACGATATCGATCAATCGAACGCTTCCAAACCGACCGGAATTATGGGCTTGGGCTGGAACATCGGTTTTGAGCGTATTGAGGTGGATCAGCGCGATAGCGGAATGTTGAACGACAACCGTTATTTCCTCTACGCCAACAATAGTTCCAATGAACTGGTGCGCAACGATCGTTCGTGGCAACGGGCCTCGTTGGTGCTAACCTCATCCGACGCACTCAACAAAAAAACGGTCGATCAGTCTATCATTCAATCGCTTAAAAAACACGGTATTCAACTCGGTACTCAAATCGAAGTTGCAGTTATCGAACAACATAAAAAATGGTCGCTCATAGACAGAAGCCATCAAACGCTTTACACCATCGAAAACAACGGTAAGGAATTAGCGGTAATGGCAGGTGGCGAGAGTTACGAATGTTACCAATACGATTTTAGTCAAATCAGATACTACGCTGAATTTGAGCGTTGGGAATTCATCAAAGACGACGGAACGATCAACTATTTCGGTGGATTGACTACCGAAGAAAAAGCAGCCAATACCATTCAATGGAAAGTAAGATGGGGAAACTGGACAGGTGAAACCGATCTAGTTAAAGGAACTGCGGGCAACGATTTGCAAGCGCGTTTTCCCATTGCCTGGAATCTTGCCACTGTGAAAAACATCTGGAACGACACTATTTCCTTTGCGTATGACACAGTTGAACAACAAGTTGGAAACAACGGCTTAAGCTTTACCAAAGCGTGTTATTTATCGAAAATAACCGACATGTTTAAGCGTACTGTTACGTTCAATTACGACGAAAAAGACTATGTATTAAACTCGCCTTCCGGTGCGCGCGAATACATGGCCATCAACTGGAACAATCCGTATACCGAGCGACCAAACAACAACCCAAGCGCCTATCAGGATCGCTACGAAACCCGATTTTTGAAAAGCTTATCAGTCAAAAACGATGAAAATCAGTTGTTGTACAACGTGGAACTCGATTACGACAAAACAGCCAATTTTACGGCATACGCCACAACGGACAACCTTTACGGAGATACCGTAAAACGCACGCTTACCGGCATCAGACGCGTTTTCAAAGACAACTGCACCCAACCCGGACTGGTCTTTTCCTATTGGCAAAAAGGCAGTGTAAATGCCGGAGCTTTGAGTAGCGCTATCACTCCAGAAGGAGCAAAAATCGACTACAACTACAAACAACAAGATATTCCATTGTGCGATCGCCAAATGCAGATTCAAAATCCGTGGCCCGGCGTTGCTAAACCGCGAGTTTGGTTTGGTGGCGATTACGTTTTCACCACTTGGATGAACGAATCTACCGGTGAAATCAAGGTGAGCATCTATACCTGGATTGGTCGATGGCAAGAATGGTCGCCCGGAACTCCAATCATTAGAGCCGCGTTTGATATTTCTACTGCCAATGCAGTTGCAGCCGGTGATTTCGTTACGTTTTCATACAAAGACATACAGGACCAAAAATCGGTGGTGTATATCTTCCACAAAGACAATCTGGTGTTCGGCGAATGGTTAGAAACGGCTCCGATCCGCATGGGATCTACCAAAATAGACGTACAGGCAGGCGATAACTTTCTTCTTATCTGCGATCAGACCAACCGAAAGCTGTTTCGTTATACCTGGAATGCGTTTAGCAAAGAATGGATTTTCTCGGATCAAACTTCGGCCATCAGCTCCAACGCGAATGCAGTACCTTACATTACGGCTATTAATAAACATTACGCCATTCTGGATTACATGCCGCAGGTGAGCGGTCAGCACAACAATATCCTCACACTTTATTACCAAGACGGCGATTATGCATGGCACAAAGGCGGTGATAAAATTTTGCCGTTTACCATTAGTGGCGCCATCCCGGCGCGTTCGTTCGGTTTCGTGTCAAGTTCTTCGTTCATTGCCCTCACCTACATCACCGAGGAAGTTTCATTGAGCTTTAAATACACTGTAAAAGTGGTGAGCTGGAACGAGTTGTATGAAAATATTCAATTCACCGATTTCGGGTATCAGCTTCCAAAAAGCAATCCATCCAAAGCCATTACCATTCCGTTTATTGCCGGTTTTGTGAGCAACAGTATGATTGCTTCCGGTCCTTATTTAATGCGCTACAATGGTGAACGTTGGTTGGAAAATAAAAACTTGTGGTTCAGAAGCGCCCTCACAGACCAAGACATTAGCTGGTTTGCATACGGTGCCAACTACGCCATTTTTACCAGTAATCGCGAAAATGCCTGCGATTCGAAACTCTTAAGTTTTGATGCCAGTATCAACAGTAGCACCTGGAACAATCAACCGGTATCGTTGTTAAGCATTAGCAATCAGGTTCCGAATCGGAAGATTCACTTCTTCCCTACTGCCGGTGCTGACATTGCTACAATGGACAATCGTGTTTACAGCCGTAAATCGCAAACCAATTGGGCAAATGCGGTAGGTACGCACCAATCTTTGTCTGCCGATATCAATAGCACAACGGTGATCAATCAAGGTCCGCGCTTCTTGTCGTTCCTCAATCTGAAAAACGATGTCCCTACTAGTTGTACCGTGCTGCCTTTGCTCAATCAGCAACTGACAACCGAAGAATACATTCCGCAACGCTACTTTACCCAAATCGATAAAAACGGTGTGCCGAAACAATTCACCAACGGTCAATCGGCTGCAGGACCTTCTTCTTTGGTAACATCATTGCCGTTGACCGAAGATTTCGATCAGGCTACTTCCATTACACTTCACCGTTACTTGGACTTAGCTATCGATGGTAAATTGGTGGATTATTGTGTAGAATCGATGGTGGTTAACAACGGTTACAGCCTCAACACAACCACCTACGAATTTGATATCAACTCTGCTACTTGCGACCCAAGTGGATCGGTGTTCAAGTACTACAAAAGCCGCTATTATCCGGGAACCGACAATGCTAACCTCAAACCATACGGCTACATTGAAAACACGTACTTCAACGGGCTCACAAGCGCAAAAGGACAGCAAAACAAAAAAGCCAGTGCTTTGCTAGACGGTCAGTTGATTGAACGCAGAACCTACAACAGCGCCGGAACGTTATTGCTGAGCGAAACCATGGATATGGAAAGCTTCACATCCATTACTGTAAACGGTGTTGAACATGACTTGTTCGGAGGTTACACCCGTTGCATGAAAAACAGCAAACTAGAAGACGGTTTGCAAAAAGCAACGGCGTATGTTTATGAACCCGCTTTTGGTAAATTGCAATTGGAATCGTTTGACAATGTAACAGCTTCCGGTGATACGGAGACCATTCACAAAGCCTACACGTATGCGTTCCAAGCTTATCCGTGGTTCCTCACCAACAATGTGATTGATGTGCCGTTGACGGATATGAATTACACCACCATCCAAGCAGAGAATAACAGACAACTCTGCACAGGTGCCAATTTCCAAGCCTATACGGAATGGATTTCACCAACAGATGTATCGGTATGGTGTACCAGTAAATCGTATATGCTTCAACAAGAAATTCCGGTGGAAAGTTTGGATATCAAAAAATTGACCGAAGGTACTCCCGGACCGGAATGGCGCTTGATCAATACCGTTGAAAAACGAACCGATAAAGGTGCCATTGACCAGCAGTTCGACAATACCGGAAAAGTAGAAACCGTGATCTGGGACAAAAGCGATAGCTTACCGGTTGCTTACTTCAGCAATAAAGGGTTGAATGAAGCGTACTTTGTTGGGTTTGAATCTTATGAAAAATACGCTACGGAATGGGAAACACCGAATCCGATAGAAAGTTATATCGAAACCAACAATGCACACGCCGGAAGTAGCAGTTTCAAATTGAGTCCGGGAACTTTGCTTACTAAGCGAACACCTTTGCAACAATCGCAAAAAGCAATCGCTTCGGCTTGGATCAAAGCAGAAAAAGGCTTTTTGGCCGATGCTGGAGTTGCGTCCATGATTGTGAAATCAAACAACACTGCCGTTGCTACCTTAAACATCTTGCCGAAAGCAGAAGAAGTTTGGGAATACTGGCAAGGAGTGGTTGAATTTTCCGGAACAGACGCTCGTAGTATTGCACTTTCTGTCAACAGCGATAAGTCGAGTAAATTCTTACTGATCAACGACATTTGTTTTTCACCACTTGTGGGAGAATTGACGGCTAAATTCTACGATAATGTCTACAAAGATGAAATCGTTCAATTGGGTAAAAACGGCGATACCTTGCGTTATGCCTACGATCCGTTCCGACAAAAAAGCGTTGAGGCTGGTCCGCAGGAAAACACCAAAAAAGGTGCGTTTTCGTTTGCAACACGTTCTTGGCAACCAATTGTCAATTATACATTCCCGCAAGACACGCCGAACAATTCAACGGAAATTCTTGCTGCAAAAGGCGGATTATTCGAAACCTTTACAAAAGGAGCTCAGATTTGGAAATCGTGGCAAACAAGTACCCAAGCCAATTGGAACACCGCTAATGGTTCCTTACAGCACGCAGGAAGCACCACTAATCAAATCGACTGGCTCGACACCGCAAATGCCGTTAATTACGGATGTAGTTTTTCAGTGACTTCACCTGCCCTTACCGGCATCGAATTCGGATTCAAAATAGGAAACGATCTAGCCGTGAATTGGCATCCGCAAAACGGTTGGACCATGTTATTGGACGGAGAAACCTACCGAAATACGGCTGTTAACGGTAAAGTGCCGGTAAATATCGTGTTGGTTCCAATCTCAGGAGCTGTGCTAGTATACGCCGACGGACGACAAGTCTTTTCGCAAAAAACAGATGCTTCCGTATCAGGGAAACTGTCATTGACCGCCAACGGAGCCATTGCTTTTACCAATGTTGCGACCTACAATTCGCCGCAGGTATCCATGCAATTCACCAATGGTGTTGGAGCAACCAAGCAATCGCAGGTATTGGATGAAACGCGTTGTTTGGTGAAAGAATTGATGTACAATCCACTCGGGCACACCATCGTTGATACCAAAATTGCAGCCTACGACGGTGAGTTGTTCTTTTACAGACCAGGTTTTATATCCGACTTCAACACGCAAACCGGTGTTTTGAGCGGATATGTCAGTGATTATTACCCAGAAGATCAAGGATATCCGTATTCAGGAACTGTTTATGATCAATCGCCGTTGAGTAGAATGACCAAAAAAGGACTTCCGGGCAAAGACTTCGCCATTACAGATACCAACACACATGTTACCAAACAGCAATATGGTGTTGAAACGCAAGCTACAGTGGCAGGCATTCCGTTTGTCAAAGGATCGTTTATTGTGTTGGGAACTACCGATGCCAACGGATGCAGTGTTTACAGCATCTATGATCGCGCCGGAAATGCCTTGGGTAAACAAACCAACTCAAACGACGGTTCAAACAAGGTCTTACAAGCTGCGCAGCAAGTCTATAATTATGCCGGTAATGTCACCGAAATTCGCACGCCGAATTACTTTGGATCGACTGGAACCAACCCGGCTTTCGTGACCAAGCAAACCTACAATTTCTTGAACGAAATGAGTTCGCAACTCACCACAGATTCGGGTGAAATGAAGTTCATCTACGATCTTGCAGGACGCATCCGTTTTTGTGAGAATGAGTTGAGCAGACAGAATGGAACCATCTTGTACAAAAAGTATGACGTATTAGGAAGAATTACCGAAGAAGGTCTTTTTGCAGGCGAATGGGGCGACGGAAAAGCGCTTCAAGCCATTGCTGATAACGATCCTGCATACCCGCAAGGCGTGCAATGGGATGTACAAAACACCTACGATGGTGATGGAAATCAGATTACTTTGCTCGGACGTTTACATACAGCGAAAAAATTCAACGCGGCAGCCGGAATCGTTGAAAATTCTTACGGATATGATATTTACGGCAATACCAATACGTGTATCCTATCGCTTCCGGGAGAAACTGCTCAGGAAACCTGTTATCTATATGACAACTTGGGGAATGTTACCGAAATCACTTATCCGGGAGCAGGAAGCGTTTCAAAAGTTCGTTATACATTCAACGTTCTCGGGCAGAATTCGGCTGTAGGAACTCCTGAAAACCCTACGAAATATGCTGTTTATGCTTACAACGCCAACGGAAGTATCGCCAACGAGCAAATCAATCAGTCGGGAGCGAAAGCATTAACCCGCGCCATGACTTATAATTCGCCGGGTTGGGTAGCTTCTATTCACAACGAATTTGCCAACCGCGAATCGATCCTTCGTCAGGTGTTTGATTATACAGCCGACGGATACGAAGGTGCCGGTTATTTCAACGGAAACATTGCCCGTATTACGACCGAAAACGGTATTGATTCAAGTAAATCGTACGATTACAAATACAAGTACGATCAACGCGGTCAGTTGGTAGTTGCGCAGCACAGTCTCGACAATCAATACAGCTTAGGAATCGCTGCGCCAACAGCATTTGACCCGAATGGAAATATAACGACTCTTGCGCAAGGACCGGCAGTAAAAACATACGGATATGAGCAAAATACCAACAAGGTCACTACCGTTTCGGTAAGTGATGCGGCAGCTCAGCTTTACGGTTACGATGCGGGCGGAAACATTGATTCATCGAGCTTCCGTGGAATCAATCGCATTGCTTACAGTGCGTTGAACAATCTTTCGACCAAGGTGGAATTGTCTGACAATACCATCGATTTCAGTTACAATGCGCAAAATCAGCGTGCGGTGAAACAAACGAATGCCGGTTCGAAAGTTTACGTTCACGGGTTGAATGAATATCCGTTGCTCGAAATAGCAGACAAAACAGTTCAGTATATTTACGGAATTGGCGGATTGCTGGCCATGATCAAAGACGGTAAGATCTACTTTGTCTTGAAAGATCAGCAAGGATCAACAAGAGCGGTGGTCGGTGATGACGGAACGGTTGAAGCCATGATGGATTACATGCCATTTGGTCAGCTGATTCCAAACGGAGTTGGCAACGCAACCTTCATCGACTATAAATTCACCGGTCAGGAACTCGACAACGAAACGGGATTGTACAACTACCGCGCTCGTTTCTACGATGCAGAATTGGGACGTTTCTACTCCATTGATCCTAAATTCCAGTACGGAAGTCCATTTGTGTATTGCGTCAACAATCCACTCAACTTGATGGATGCCAACGGTGAAGATTTCGGATTGAGCTTCCTGGTCATTTTACTGATCGGAGCGGCCATCGGAGCAGCCGTAGGCGGAGGAATTGCAGCGTACACAGGGTATCAGGCAGGTCTTCGCGGAGGAAGTCTGGCAGGATACATCTTTGCCGGAGCAGGAATTGGTGCAGTTGCCGGAGCATTGTCTGCTGCAGGCGGTGTGGGAGCTTTTGCAGCGGGTACGGCAGCAGCAGCGGGTGCAACCACAACAGCCGGTGGAATTGCCGCCGGAATAGCGGCTGGTGCGGCAGTTGGAGCCGTGGTCGGAGCAGGTGTTGGCGCCGCACAAGGTGTGAGTCAGCATTTTGTGAACGATGCCTTTGGTGTAGCCAACGCCGGAAGCTGGCAAAACTCGTTGCTGAAAGGAACCATTACAGGTGCTATCGGTGGAGCAATTGCCGGAGGTGTGGCTGGAGCAGGCGGTGCAATCGCTGTGCAACAAGCCGCACGATTCCAGCAAATCACAGGCGCATCGGGTTGGTACCAAAACGCCACCAACAATGCTTCACGAGCAACACAAATCATTGAAGCGTACAATTCGTTCGGATCAATGGCCGTGTTACCGTTGCCATCGTTCTTAGGCCGAATCCCGTCAGTCGGTGTTCAAAGCTTCTTGTATTCTAAATTCAGTTTACCAACGCTCACATCGGGTATTGCTGCCGGTGCAAAAGCAGCTGCCGGAGCAATGATTCCTTCGGGTTCATCTTCCAGCTCTAGCAGTCGCGAGCAAAGCAACATACCGCAAACGACTTACAATCCTTCGTCAAACAACACGATCGGAATGTCGTCGGCTTTGTTACTCAATCCTTCGTATTGGAAAAATATGAATGCTGAATAACACAATAAGTTAATAATGGAAAGCGTGGCGAAGAAATTTGCTGCGCTTTTTTATTGATGTTGAATGAGTTAAAAAGTTTGTGAGTTTGTGAGTTTGTGAGTTTCATAGGTCTATTCAACTTAATAACTCAAAAACTTAAAAACTTAAGTAAGAAAACTCAAGAAATCTGTTTCTCAAACCACTGCCACAACGGTTCAGAAGGAACGGGAGCTACAATCGTAATTTCTTCTTCGCGGGTTGGGTGTTTGAAACGCAGTGATCGCGCATGCAAGTGAATAGAACCATCCGGATTGGAACGTTTGGCACCGTACTTCAAATCACCTTTAATCACACAACCTATCGTAGCCAATTGTGCTCTGATTTGGTGATGTCGACCTGTTTCTAAGGCTATTTCCAACAAGGTGTAGCGATCTGATTGAAGGAGTTGTTTATACGAAAGTCGTGCTTCTTTACTGCCGGTTTTGGCCACATCAGAAGCGTATGATTTGTTTTGTTTTTCGTTGCGTGTCAGGTAATGCTTCAACGCACCGTTGGGTTGTTTCGGGGCTTTTTCCACTACTGCCCAATACGTTTTGTCAGGATGTTGTTCGGCAAACAATTTATTCATGCGTTCCAACGATTTGCTGGTTCGGGCAAAAACCAACACACCACTCGTAGGTCTGTCTAACCGATGCACCAAGCCACAAAACACATTGCCCGGTTTCTCGTATTTTGTGCGAATGTACTCACGCACTTTTTCCACCAATGGTTCATCGCCGGTTTTATCGCCCTGCACAATTTCTGATGCACGTTTATTGATGACAATCAAATGATTATCCTCGTACAACACCTCTAAATCGTTGGAATTTGTCACTTAGTATTGTTCGCTTTGATTGGGGAAATCGCCTGAGCGTACATCTTTAATGTACTGCTGAAACGCGTCCATCATTTGGTCGTACAGATTCGCGTATTTACGCAAAAAGCGTGGACTGAATTCATTGTTGATTCCCAACATATCGTGTACCACCAACACCTGTCCGTCTACCCCGTTTCCAGCACCGATTCCAATAATGGGAATGGTAACCGCGGCAGCTACTTGTCGGGCCAATTCAGCCGGAATCTTCTCCAGAACAATGGCAAAACAACCTGCCTCCTGCAAGGCAATGGCATCTTCCATCAATCGTTGTGCTTCGTCTTCTTCTTTAGCACGCACCACGTAGGTTCCGAATTTGTAAATGGATTGCGGCGTTAAACCAAGATGCCCCATTACCGGAATTCCGGCAGTGAGAATGCGTTTAATCGATTCGATGATCTCAATACCACCTTCCAGTTTCACGGCATGTCCACCCGACTCTTTCATAATACGAATGGCATTCGACAGGGCTTCCTTGGAATTCCCCTGATACGAACCGAAAGGCATGTCTACAATGACCAACGCGCGTTCTACTGCACGCACCACCGATGAAGCGTGGTAAATCATTTGATCGAGTGTAATCGGCAAAGTGGTTTCATGACCCGCCATAACATTCGAGGCCGAATCGCCTACCAAAATCACATCTATCCCTGCAGAATCAATGATTCGTGCCATTGAAAAATCGTAGCCCGTAAGCATCGAAATTTTCTGACCCGAGTTTTTCATCTCTTGCAATACGTGCGTTGTAACGCGTTTTACATTTTTGTGAACAGACATGTTGTACAAATTTGGACTGCGAAGGTACGAACTGTTGGTTTATATTGCGCGAATTCCGGTTCATTTGATCAAAACATCGATCATTCTATATCAAATTAACTCACCATTCGATTAATAATCCTGCCTTGCTCACTTCATTCTTCCATTGCTTTCAAAGCTTTGTTAATACTGTATTTCGTATCTTTACCCCATGAAAAAACGCGCGGCGGCAGTACGAAAACTCTACCATGCTTTTATCGGCAATGAGAAATCGGCAGGTATCACACTCATTCTCTGTACACTTGTTTCACTTTACCTGGCCAATTCGGGAATCGGCGAATCGTACACCCATTTTTGGCACGATGATGTAGCAGGAAAACCGGTCGAATTTTGGATTAACGACGGTTTGATGACCATCTTTTTCCTCCTGGTGGGACTTGAAATCAAGCAGGAAATCTACATAGGTGAATTGTCGGATATCAAAAAATCCATGCTTCCTGTTGTGGCAGCACTTGGCGGAATGCTGGTTCCAGCAGGAATTCATTTCTTCTTCAACAACGGATCACCAACCCAATCCGGAATCGGAATTCCGATGGCAACCGATATTGCTTTTTCGTTGGGAATCTTATCCTTGCTTGGGAAAAAAGTCCCGGTTTCGCTTAAAATATTCCTCACGGCTCTCGCTATTATTGATGATTTGGGAGCCATTGTGGTCATCGCTATTTTCTATTCCAAAGGCTTTTTTGTGGTGCCGTTTTTAGTCGCAATAGGAATCTTCCTGATCTTATTGTTACTCAATAACCTAAAAGTCAAAATGATCTTCCCCTACTTGGTTTTGGGCGGATTCATGTGGTATTTCCTATTGCAATCGGGTATTCACGCAACCATTTCGGGAGTTTTGCTGGCGTTTACCATTCCGTTTGTGGGTGGCGGAGAACAAAGTCCATCGGTGAAGTTGATGCAATGGCTGCAACTTCCGGTTTCGTTTCTGATTTTACCGCTTTTTGCATTGGCGAATACAGGAATAGTGATCGAAAACGACTGGATGCTTCAACTGGGATCTGTCAACAGCATGGGCATTGCATTCGGATTGATCATTGGGAAACCCATCGGAATTGTCGGGTTCTCGTTACTCGGAAGCGTCTTGGGCATTTGTAAACTTCCTCACGGAAACCATTTCATCAGCTTTGTAGGAATTGGAATGCTGGCCGGTATCGGTTTTACGATGTCAATCTTTATTTCCTTATTGGCATTTGAAGATGAGCACGTCATTAACGGATCAAAAATGGCGATTCTATTGGCTTCAGCGGCTTCAGCGTTGTTGGGATATATTGTATTGTCGCTTTCTCTTCGATTACGAAAGACAGCGGTTATCGAAGAAGATGACGAATTTTTCGCAGAGGAATAATTTGATTAGCTAAACACATTTCAACGCAGAGACGCAAAGTTCGCAAAGGATGATGTGTAATTAAAATAGTACTAAATAAAAGAGAGGGCTATCAATTTTCACCTAAATCTGCTTCTTAAAAAGGCATTAGACTTATTGTTTAATAGAAGAAGCAAAAGATCGTTACCAATAAACTCTATCTTTCCTTAAGTTAAGGTTGCGGACATCGCCAATTCTTGGAAGCGAAGTAAGAAAAATGGATGTTTCGTTGTGTTTTGTCAAAAGCGCTTGCGTTTCAGATCCCCGATCTGCCACTTTTGACCTAAAAACACAGAAAGAGCCATTTTTTACGAGCGGCTTAGAATGGCGAAAAAGGATGTTTTGCTTACTTTTTCAGCCTTGGCAAAAAGTAAGATTGATTGAAAACAAATTATTAATAACCTCAGTTCGTTTCACCCAAACCACACATCTTCAATAATTCGAAAACCGGCTTGTTGATTCACCCGTTCGATGATGATTTGTTTTCCGTGCAATAACTCATCGCGCATTACGGATGAATTAAGTTCAATGTGCAACACCTTGTTTTTAATCGTCAATTTGGTGGTGCGAAAAGCTACAGCCTTGCCCATCATTTCTTCCCATTGATTCAACACGTCCAATTCGGCCATTTTGCCTTTCAGCTGGTAAGCTCTTAAGAGTTTATCCACCACCTCTTTCATCGGCTGAAACTCGCCCGAACGTTTGTTTTCATTCCACTCTTTCATACCAGTTCCTCCTCTCCGAAAATGACCATGTTGGGCGTCACTCCTATTGCTTGAAAAATTCCCGAAACGCGAATTTCATCGGTATCAGTGACCAATACCTGACCGAAAATATGCTGTGAAACCAATGACATCAATTGTGCCACGCGGTGATTGTCGAGCTTATCAAAAATATCATCGAGCAACAACACCGGAACAAGATCCAAACGCTCTTTCAGCCATTCAAATTGTGCCAAACGCATTGCAATCAAGTAACTTTTTTGTTGCCCTTGCGAGCCGAATCGCTTGATTGGGTGTTGTTCTATTTTAAACAGCACATCATCTTTGTGCACACCCACTGTAGTGTATTGCACGCGACTGTCTTTGGGTTGCGCTTGTTGCAATAACTCGTCGAATGAACCGGAATGAAGCGCCGATTGGTACTCCATGGAAACTGCTTCTTCTCCACCCGAAATCCATTGGTAATACCGCTGAAACAAGGGAATAAATGCTTCGATGAAACTGACGCGTTTGGCGTAAATGGCATTTCCGTAGCGCACCAATTGTACGTCCCAAATTTCCATTGATTCACGATCAAAAAATCCGTTTTCGTATTGTTGTTTCAACAGCGCATTGCGTTGATCCAAGACCTTGTTGTATTTCTGGAGATCGTCCAAATAAGCGCGATCAAATTGACTAATAATGCCATCGATCCACTTGCGGCGCACCTCACTCCCTTCCGAAATCAAATCGGCATCGTAGGGAGAAATCATCACTACCGGAAATTGCCCGATGTGATCGGCTAGTTTATCGTATTCTTTTTTGTTCTTTTTGAAGACTTTTTTTGCTCCGGCTTTTACACCGCAATACAGTGAATGCGTGGCATCTTGTTTCACCCAATCGCCTTGTATCACAAAAAACTGTTGCTCGAAGCGAATGTTTTGGCGATCAATCGGATTAAGGTACGAACGACACATGCTCAGGTAATGTACAGCATCCAACACGTTGGTTTTACCTGCTCCGTTTCTGCCAACAATACAATTCACGCCATCAACCAACTGAAATTCGGCTTCTTCGTGATTTTTGAAATTGATCAATGACAGGGACTGGATGTACATGGTACAAAGGTAGCTAATGAGTTCCTAAGTTCTAAGTTTCTAAGTTTAGAAATCATCCCGCCAACTGAAAAACTTACCAACTTATAAAACTTACCAAACTGATAAACTCACGAAACTTGGCAACTCAAAAAAAATGGCAGAATAATTGTACTTTCGACCTTGAATGAGATTCATTCCCATAATTGAAACATACCATGCGCGCACTTTTCCTTTTTCTTACAATCGTTTCTATCCTAGCCGGCTGTCATACCTCCAAAGAAGCAACTGCTGGCAATTCGGTTCTTTCAATCAAACACGGCACCAGTTTCGGACATTGCCGAGGTTACTGCATTAAAGAAATTCGATTTACACCTTCATCGGTTGTTTACAACGAGTTGAGTCGCGATTCGCTTAATTTCCCGGTGAAAGAGCATTCCGGAGATTTTAGCCAGGCGCAATTGGATGAATTAACCGCAAAGATGGACTGGAAAAAATGGGAAGCATTAGACAGCATTATCGGATGTCCTGATTGTGCCGACCGTGGTGCCGAATACCTCATCATCAGTACCACTTCCGGAACCAAAAAAGTACTTTACGATGCGTATTCCACGCCAGAAGGTTTGGAAAACATCCTAACGATTATTCGCGAAAAACGAAAAGTATTTGAACGCGAAGAACAGAACAAAGGTGAATGATAAAACAGGCATTTTTCATTCTATTTTGTGTCAACAAAG
>Ga0302293_10000702_pt1 | contig 17278 bp, 17 predicted proteins | sample III_Fen_N2_2_FD_198758 | JGI IMG/M metagenome (GOLD analysis project Ga0302293, IMG submission 198758) | Peat permafrost microbial communities from Stordalen Mire near Abisko, Sweden - III_Fen_N2_2 | ecosystem: Environmental > Terrestrial > Soil > Wetlands > Permafrost | place: Sweden: Abisko...
CAACCGCGGAATCGTGCTGGTTCCGCAGCTGCTTACCAACGATGCAGCGGATTTTCTTCATATGGCCGGGAAACTGCAGCAGCTCGGATACGATGAAATCAATTTGAATCTGGGCTGCCCGTCCGGAACGGTCGTGTCGAAAAACAGAGGGTCCGGTTTTCTCTCAAAAACAACTGAGCTGGATGTGTTCCTGGATAAAATATTTTCGGCGTCGACTGCCAAAATTTCCATAAAGACAAGAATCGGGAAAGACTCGCCGGAGGAATTCATTGCATTGATGGATATTTTCAACAAGTACCCCATGGAAGAACTGATTATTCATCCGAGGATTCAGAAAGATTTCTATAGGAATACGCCGAACCGGAAGGTTTTCGGGGAAGCACTTGGGTCAAGTAAAAACCCGGTCTGTTATAACGGGGACATTTTTACCGTCAAAGAGTTTCAGGCGTTTGCGGCCGATTTTCCGGGTGTGAAGACCATGATGATTGGCCGGGGACTCATAACCAACCCCGGACTGATCGGTGATATTACAAAGAGTGAGAAGCTCGACAAGAAATTGCTGAAAGACTTTCATGACAGGATTTATAAGGACTATAAAAGCGTGCTCTCCGGAGATACGAATGTCCTGTATAAAATGAAAGAAATGTGGCTCTATATGATCTTTTTGTTTTCCGATCACGCAAAATATGCAAAGAAAATAAAGAAAGCCGAAAGACTTTCCGATTACGATGAAGCGATTGCAAGCCTGTTCAGAGAACAGGAGATTCTGGACAGCAGGGAAGAACAAATCAGGCTTTGATCGCCCAACGCAATTTGGCGGAGCGTGCACGGCTGTTCGTGTGACATTCTTCGGCCGACGGACGTATGGGGCCGGGAGCGACTTCGCGATAGATGCCTTCCCGGAAGAAACGCTGAAAAGACTTCTTGACGAGCCGGTCTTCTCCGGAATGGAAGGATAGGATGGCCACGCGTCCGCCCGGAACCAGAGCGTCGGGAAGCTTCTCGAGAAATGCATCCAGCACTTCAAATTCATCATTGACGTCAATGCGCAGCGCCTGGAAACAGCGCTGGCAAGTCTTCTTGATCTCGTCGATCTTATCCGGATTTTTATCATTTCCCGGAAGGAAACTCAGCGCATCCTTGATGATCTGCTTGAGCTGTGTGGTCGTGGATATGTCCGTTCCTTTACGCCTCTCGGCAAGAATGGCGCGGGCGATGATTTCTGCATAAGGTTCGTCCGCGTTCTCGATGAGCATGCCTTCGAGTTCCGCCTGCGTAATGGTCCGGAGGCGTTCTGCTGCGGATGGACCGGCATTGGGATTGAGACGCAGATCCAGCGGCCCTTCTCGCTTAAAGGAGAATCCTCTTTCGGGATTGTCGATCTGCATGGAAGAGACGCCCAAATCCGCCAGAACAAAATCCAGCGGCCCGGATTCAATAACAATCGCATCGATATCGGAAAAGTTCAGCTGAAGTATCGTCAAAATATCGGAACCATAACCCAAGCGCTCCAGACGCTCCCGGGTGCGCGGCAGTTCGAGAGGATCCACGTCAATCGCGTACAGGTGTCCCCGGCCATGCAAACAGGCAAGCATCGCAGAAGAGTGTCCGCCAAATCCGAGTGTGGCATCGAGTCCGGTCTGTCCCGGCGTTATAGCGAAAAAGTCCAGTATTTCCTGCACGCAGATAGACCGGTGCATACCGGCCGGCGTACTGCCGCGCTCGATAACTTTCGCCACGTCACCGGCGTATTTATCCGGCTGCAGTTCTTTGTATTTTTCTTTAAAAGCTTTGGGGTGCGTGCCGTTATAGCGGACACGCCTCTGGTGTATTGGCTCTTGATTATCCAATTTACTGCCTCTGCGGGATAGAGATACAATCGTGCAAAACCTATTATAGTTCATCTGGAGGGTGAAGTCATTCGCCGATATGGATGACCTTATCGGCCCAGTTGGCATAAAAAGACGGTTCGTGCGTAACCAGGATGATGTTGCCCTGCCAGCGGACCAGTTCGTTTTCAAGAACACCCTTGGCATCCACATCCAGATGATTGGTCGGCTCGTCCAGAATCAGAAGATTCGCCTTCGTAAGCATCAGCATGCAGATCTTTACTTTGGACTGTTCGCCGCCGCTCAGGGAGGAGATGGACTGCATCACGCTTTTGGCCTGAATGCCGCATTGTGAAAGATGCTTGCGGATCTGATTTGCGGTAAGGCGCGGGAATTTCTCTGTAAGAATCTGGAGAGGTGTCTGCTGTGGATTCTCCCATTCCAGATCCTGCTCATAGTAGGCAACTTTCACATTGTCCGCGAACTGGAAATCGCCGGAAATGGCAGGGACCTGGCGAATGAGTGTCTTTATCAGCGTGGATTTTCCAATGCCGTTGAACCCTGTTATGACAACCTTCTGTCCGGGAGCGATGTGGAAATTCATCTTCGGAAGAAGCGGGTCGGTGTAGCCGATTTTCAGGTCCTTTACGACCAGAGTCCTTTGCGTGGATACAGGAAGAGATGTGAATTGGAACGTCGGTTTGGCGATTGTTTTGGGAAGTTCCACTTTATCGATGCGATCCAGCATTTTCTGTCTGCTTTTTGCGCTGCTCGCGGTGGAAGCTCTCGCTCCGTTTTTGGCAATGTATTCTTCAAATTTCTTGATCTGCACCTGCTGGGATTTGAACTCGCGGACAACCCCTTCGCGCTTTAAGTCCTTGATCTCGAGAAATTTGCTGAAATTTCCGCAATATTTGGTAATCGTCCCGAACTCAATATTGCAGATGCAGGTGGTGACTTTGTCGAGAAAATCGAAATCATGTGAAATGACAATAAAGGCGCCCGGAAACTCCTTGAGATATCCGATCAGCCATTCGATGTGTTCCTTGTCCAGAAAGTTTGTTGGTTCGTCTAAAAGCAGCACATCCGGCTGTTCGAGAAGCAGCTTGCCAAAAATTACCTTTGCCCGCTGTCCGCCGCTCAGCTCGCAAAGGACGCTGTCCATACCGAGCACGGTAACGCCCAGTCCGTTCGCAACCTTCAGAATCGTGGTTTCCACTTCGTAGAAGCCGCTGCTTTCCAACCGGTCCTGTAAGCTTGAAGCCTTGTTAATGAGATCTTCACTGTGATCTTCGGCCATTTTTCCGTACAGTTCATTCAGCGCAGATTCATTGTCATACAAATCCTGAAAAGCCGTCTTCAAATAATCAAAAACCGATATGTTGTTATCGATTTTGGCATACTGATCCAAATAGCCGTACTTTACATTTCGCTGCCAGACAATCCGTCCGCCGTCGGGAATTACGTTCCCGATGATCGTATTCAAAAGTGTGGTCTTGCCTGTGCCGTTATGCCCGACAATGCCCATGTGCTCGCCCTTGAAAAGTTCAAATGAAGCATTCTTATATAGAACGTTGTCTCCAAACGCATGCGATATTTCAATTATGTCCAAAAGTCCCATGGTGTCTATTCTCCTATAGTAAATCCCAAGCAATATCTATTGCCAACACGAAGTGATAAGTATATTACTATATCTAAGCAATGTCGATCAAAATATTCGATCAATCGACTCATAAGCAAAGCGCAAGGTCCGTATTTGATGCACACGCAAAGGACAGGAGGTGCCTATGACCTATTTTCATAACTTTACAGCCCCGATTTGGGAGATCTTTGCCGGCAATGTACTGCTTCTGTTTTGCAGCCTGTTCTATCTGGCCTGGTGGGTGATTGTTTTTCGGCCGAATGCTTCTGAAAAATCACCGGCCGGTACGATCTGCATCACGTTCGCTTTTCTCACAGGCGTTGCTGCGATTGCGCTGATGTCCGGCGGCATCCATGCACTTTCAAACAGCACAAAGGGTGTGCCGGTGAGCTCCGTATTGCTTGGCTGTGCCGCGCTGTTTGTTGTTCTTCTTCTTGTTACAGCTATTGTGTTTCACAGGCCTTTAACATCTGAACTCATCATCATTCATATCTGGACAGCCCTCGAATTGGCCGCAGTCACAGTTCTTTTTAATGCTGGACGATTTGGCATGGGACGCGCAGTTGCGCTGGCGGTTCTTATGGGAATTGCTACTGTCGTCGGATTGATTACCTATGTACTTTATTACCGTCTGGAAGGAGCTGCAAGTTACCGGGACGGTATGGTCCCGCTCATTTCGGATGCGGTTGTGATGGCCGTTTTTGCGGGAGTCATGGTGTTTTCATAGATGTGAAAAAATTGCAGTACGGGAGGCTTCTATGGATAATTTCGATGATGACCGGAAAAGATTTGTATCTGAGGGGGCCTGGCCGCTTCCGGCTTCGTCCGTTTAGGGTTCTGTTGAAAACCAGAGCGCAAAGACCGCAAAAAAACAGCAACCGTTTTTCAACGATTGCTGTTTTAATGTACAAATGCGAATTTCAATCAGACAACCCAGGGTGTTCCGTCTTTTTTCTTAAATGTGCCCATGCAAACCATAACAAAGTCGATCAGCCAGCCAATACCGAAAACGCCGCCGGTAAGAAGCCAGATGATGCCTGTGCCGATTTTGCCAGCCATAAATCTGTGAACACCAAGAATGCCAAGAAACCATGTGATTAAAATTGCCGGTACTTTCTCCATAAAAACATCCTCCTAAAAATAAAATATGTTGCCATTTGGACCTTCCCGATTATGGTAACTTTGATGATCAAAATAGTCAAGATGGTCTAAATAAAAATTTTGGAAATTCTTCAAATTTGTCTATTCCCGATGTTCCTATCGTATAATGCAAGGGGTCCGAACGCATTCTGCAACTTGCTTCTATGGAGCATATTTTCATTTTGGTGATAATAAAATGCATCTGAACAAAGAGGCGATCCAGGAAATTATTTATAAAGGCATCAAGAGCCAATGGTTGGCGGCTCCCGGGTTTTTTCCGGAATTTCTGACGGAAATATCCCGCGAGACCCAAGTGCAGAACGAGGCGTATCTGCAGTCGGTTTCGGATGATTTTCAAAGGCAGATCAAGATTTTCCCGGTTCGCGCCAAAGACCGTGCAAAATGGAAGCGGAAAATGCAGATTATGCTGCCGCGCGTCTTGGGCGAAGAAACCATCATCGGCGTGCACCTTGCCATGGACTCGCAGGGGATGGACGCATTTATGGATGGAATTCTGGAATTCCTGCGCTATGTCCGGGAGTTCGCTCCGGAATTGCCCTTGGAGGGAATCGGGCAGGCCGTCCGGAACTATATCGTATATGCAATGTTCAATGAATTGCACGGCATCCGCCAGGGATTCAGCCGTGCCTGCTTCGGATACAGCATGCTCTATCCTTTCACAGATAATTTTATCGACAGCCGGAACTATTCCGATCAGGAAAAGCGCGAATACAACCGGATCATCCGGAATAGAATCGAAGGAAAAGAAGTGCATCCCGTTTCAGCCCACCAGCGGAAAACGTGCGAACTTCTGGCTGCGATTGAAGAGGAATATCCAAGGGAAAAGGACTCGACGATCTTCACCCTGCTTCTGCTGATGCTTGAAGCACAGGAAGAAAGCATACGGCAGCAGATGAAAGATACCCCGCTTTCGGAAGCGGAAATACTGGATATCTCGCTTTTCAAAGGCGGTCTGTCCGTACTGATTGACCGGTTTTTTGTGCATAGCGAAATCACGGAAAATGATCTGATTTTCTATCTTGGATTCGGGTTTTTCCTTCAGCTTGCGGACGATCTGCAGGATATTGAAGAAGACAGCGCGAAGGGACATCAGACGCTTCTGACCGTCGATACACACTGCCGTCCGGAAGAAATGACCGTGAATAAGATGCTGCACTTTTTGCATCGGCTGATGCATGATTTTCAAGCGGAAAACGAACCTTTCGCCGGTTTTGTTCTGAGAAATTGCGAACTGCTGATCCTTGCTTCTGTCATCGGCAGCCGGTCGGTTTTTTCGGATGCCTATGTGGAGCAGCTGGAGAAATATTTACCGGTTTCCTATCCGTTCCTTGAAAAAATGAAAATCCAGCGAATCTATCATCCGGATGATTCCAATCAGAACAAATATCTGAAAATTCTGGATGAGATGGTCCGGAATGGATGACGTATCTGGACAATACCGGAACTCCGCAGATCTCGACGCGTTGTCCAAGCCGAAGGGGTTCGTTTTTACGCTTTAAAAGAAAAACGCCCGTCGGACTCTCTTTTATGGTACACTTCTAATGCAATTCGATGAATTGGAACCATTATGACCCATTTGCATGATAGAAATGACCCATCAAATAGAACAGACATGATTTTGATGTAGGAACGCATGCATGCGTTCCTATTTTTGAGTTAATAATCATAAACAAAAAATAAAGAAAAGCGCAGCGGTGCAGGAAGTACCGTGCCGAAGGAGAAAACATTGCTATTTGAAAATTTGAATATTTCCCTGCCCATTCAGAGAGCCTTAATTGAATCGGGGTATACGGAAGCGACACCCATCCAGGCGAAAGCGATTATGCCGCTTCTGGAAGGACGCGATCTGCTCGGATGCGCACAGACCGGTACGGGTAAGACCGCCGCTTTTGCCATTCCGATCCTGCAGGGATTGTCCCTTGAACCCCGGAATCCTACCGTCCGCAGACAGATCAAGGCGCTGATTCTGGCTCCGACACGCGAACTTGCGATCCAGATTGGTGAAAGCTTCGACGCGTACGGCAAACATCTCGGTCTGAAAACCATCGTAATATTCGGAGGCGTATCCCAGCATCCGCAGACAAGAGAACTGACAAACGGCGTTGATATCCTGGTGGCGACACCGGGCCGTCTGCTGGATCTGATCAGTCAGAAATTCGTCCACCTCAATGCGGTCAAGTACTTCGTTCTCGATGAAGCGGACAGGATGCTCGACATGGGTATGATTCACGATGTCAGAAGAATCATTGCCTATCTTCCGGCAGAACGGCAGACGATGTTTTTCTCAGCAACCATGCCTCTTGAGATCGCAAAGCTTTCCGGCTCCATCTTGAAGAACCCGGTAAAGGTTGAAATTACACCTGCCGCTTCGACCGTTGACATGATCGATCAGGAAATTTATTTCGTAGACAAGAACAACAAAATCAATCTTCTGACGCATCTTCTGAAAAACATTGAGATTGAATCCGCACTTGTATTCTCCCGTACCAAACACGGAGCGGACAAAATCGTGAAGGCTCTGGAAAAATCCGGACTGCAGGCACAGGCGATCCACGGCAACAAATCCCAGAATGCGCGCCAGCTGGCGCTCAGTAACTTCAAGCAAAGAAAGACGAGAATCCTGGTCGCTACGGATATCGCGGCCAGAGGCATCGACATCGAAGAACTCTCGCATGTCATTATTTTCGATCTGCCGGAGGTTCCGGAAACCTACGTTCACAGAATCGGCCGTACAGGGCGCGCGGGTCTCGGCGGTATCGCCATCTCTTTCTGCGATCAGGAAGAGAAGCACTTGCTGCGTGACATCCAGAAACTTATCGCAAAAACCATACCGGTTGTTGAAGAGCACCCATATCCGCTGATCGACTTCAATCCGGAACCGGCACCCAAGAAGACCTTTGATTCCTCCCGTAATTCGTCCGGCCGCTCGCAGGGAAGACCTCAAGCGAAACCGCAGGCCCGACCGCAGGGCAGATCACAGGAAAGACCTCAGGCCAGACCGCAGGAGAGATCCCAAAGCAGATCACAGGGCAGCCAGCAGGAAAGATCTCAGGGAAGATCCCAGGATCGACAGGGAAAATCTTCCGGCCATTCGAACAGCCGGGCAGAAGAGCAGTCCTACGGGAGATATTGATCCTTTCGATGGATGTCAGGATGTTTGAAAATGTATTATTGAAAACCCGCCGAGTGCGGGTTTTTTCATGCGCCTATAAAGAAATAAGTGCCTGTTGACAATGGCAGACTATCGCGATAGTATGTAGACGATAGCGATCGTCTGGAGGGAAAATTCGATGAATAATGCGCAATTATTTGATGGTGAATTGAAGCTGATGGAGCTGCTGTGGGCGAACGAACCGGTCAGTGCGAAAAACTGAGTCAGCTGGCAGCCGAGGCTGTGGGTTGGAATAAGAACACAACTTATACGGTCATCCGGAAACTGATAGACAAGCAGGTTGTCTCCCGAATGGAACCGAATTTCATGTGTGTTTCACTGATTCGCAAGGAAGATGTTGGCAAGGCCGAGACGAATTCTCTGATCGAGAAATTGTTTGCCGGTTCGAAGAAGTCATTTTTCGCATCATTTCTCGAGGATGAGAATTTGAGCGGGGAAGAGATCGCCGAATTGAAGGCTATGATCGAAAAGCGGTGAAAGAATGATGACGGACATTTTCTATTGGACACTCAATATGAGCATCATTGGCAGCGCGATGTGCGGAATCATCCTGTTGCTCCGAAGAATCAGGCGGATTCCGCGGTTTTTCGTATACCTGCTTTGGGTTATTCCGCTGTGCCGTTTTTGGATTCCATTCGGCATATCAGGGAAATACAGTCTGATGACTCTGATTTCACAGTACATCTCACGGACGGTCGTTCTGCATGAAGCAGCTGACCTGCCGTCCATCGTTGCCGCGAATTTTGTAAGGGCAGCGGACACATATTTTCCGATCGTGTATAAGACCCATTTACTGGCTGCAGTGTTCCAGATTGCATCATTTATCTGGATCGTCGTTGGCTGCGGCGCACTGATCGCCATTTTCCTTTTGTACCGGTTTACCAAGGCAGAAATGCGGGACGCCATACTCATTAGAGATAACCTGTATGCCTCCGATCGCATTACTTCTCCTGCCGTGTACGGCATTATAAAGACGAGAATCATCGTACCCCGAGGTATTTCGGACGAGGACCTCGCGTACATAGAGCTTCACGAGACTGCCCACATTGCACGCAAAGACAATCTTTTCCGTTGTATTGCGCTGGTAACCGCTTGTGTCCACTGGTTCAATCCATTCATTTGGATGAGTCTCAAATACTATTTCGAGGATATGGAGATGGCCTGTGATGCTAAGGTGCTTTCATCTTTGAAAAGGGAAGAGCAGAAACAATACGCATCTGCACTTTTACACGCTTCCCAAGGAAAAAATCTCTTTGTATCTGCGTTCGGCGGCGCAAAAATCAAAGTACGTATCGAAAATATCCTTTCTTATAAGAAGCTCACAATAGCGTCGACGCTTTGCTTTTCGGCACTGCTCATCGCGATTGCGGTCCTTTTACTGACAAACGCACAAAGCCGATAGGAGGATTCTCATGAACAGAAAATATTGGATGTTCTATTTTGCATCCCTTGCCGTTTTGCTCGGAATCTCTGTATACCCGATCTATATGGGTTGGATTACTCTTTCTTCAAATCTCAAAAACGGATTTGTTACTGCGGCGGATTATCCGAAGTATATCATTCCCTACACGCCGCTGTGCATTGCAGCTATTATTGCGGTTGCTTTGATGCCGCTATGGTTCAAGATCTGCAAAAAATACACGCTGCCGGTATCCTCCGTCATCGGGGCCTGCACATTTTTTGCATTTGAATTCGGACTCGAGAAAATCCACATTCTGGATGGCTACGAACAATTGCCGCTGCAGTCCTGGCAATACAGCCTTTGTGTTGCAACTCCGCAGGTTTTGGCTTCCATTGGAGAACCCATTTATGCGAAAAACAACCCGGCTTTCAAGGTGCATTTCTACCTGATTGCACTGGTTATTCTGTTTGCAGTCCTTCAAACGGTTTACGGGTTCTCGAAAATGCTCAGGGAGAATAATTTTACAAAGCGAAAACCGCTGACAGCGCAGCTTATCTCACTGGTAATTTTTATCGGACTGTGCATCTTTGCATGCCTGACAGCTTTCTATAGAAAGGGCACGATTCAATTATCGTCACTTTCATCGTTTCTAATGGGTTTGTTCTTTATCGCATTCGGTGTAACCGTCGGCGTGTATTTTGGATGCATTTTCTATGGAAGAAAGCGCGCGCTTTCCATTCTTCTTCCGTCCATTTTCGCAATGATTACCACGGCCGTGATGTATGCCGGTGAACTTATCCTGATGGACGGAGAACTTTTCAAGTACGGAAGAGGTGCATTTTTCGAACCGATCGGATGCGTACCGTTTGCTGCGGTGGATCTTGCCGTGATCCTTCTTTCGGGCGTGATTACCTGTGCAGTGCTGCAATTCCTTCGTCCGAAAGAAAGAAGAGCAAACAAATGAAAAAACCAATCTCGCGCTGGTGCATGCAGCTGCTGTCCGTTCTGCTCCTGTTTGCATTGGCGGGATGCAGCCAGGCACCTGAGGAAAAGATGCAAATTTCACTCGACAAGAATGGTTCCTATACCGGATTTGCGAATTTGCCTGCGAATTACACGAAGGAACAGGCAGTCAAAGACGGGTGCTATGTTGTTTTTGATTCGAACAAAGTGGCCGGGGCTCAAGGCTGGGCGGATTTTCAGGTGCAAGTGAATGGCGGACATGAAGCGAGTCTTCGGCTTGTTCGTTTTTCCGGAACAGATGTGTATTATATAGATCTGTTCTATGACGGTGCATCGTACCATGCATTTGATTCAACCAGTCCGGATCTGCTTGACCGAAAGTTCTCCTATTGCATGGATCTGACCGGCAAAATGTACGGTACGGATCATGCGGGTCATTTGGTCGTGCTGACGAATGATAAGAACCTGACATTTAAGAAATACTTGCATGCCATTACATCGAGCGATACGGCGACCATACAGTCGATTATTCCGTATGTATGGCTTCCGGTGCAGTAATTTGAAGTTATTTTGAGATTTTCATATCTAGTAACTGTATATAAATTTATTTTAGCTATATGACAATAATGTCACTCTCGCACATGGCTATTGTGCTACAATCGAGGAAGCCTGATTTTTACAGGACGATTCATTCGCTGAATGCGTCATTTTTTGTAAATGGAGGCGGGATCAATCCGGATCTCAATCAAAATCAGGAGGTATTCCATGGGGAAAATCTTACGCAAACTGAACCGGGGCGCGATTGTAACGACGGTGGTCCTGTTGGCTGTTGTCATTTATCTGGTGGCGCTCAACATTACGCAGCAGAAGGACAAAGAAGATATTATGACGGCCTGCGAGGCTTTCCTGCAGGCCGATGCGGATTGGCGTGTCCTTCCGGTCGATTATAAGAACGGGGAGACCCGTCTGCCGGAAGATCAATTCAATCAGTTTCTTGCGGATATGAAGGCTGACAAAGCAAAATACTATATTTCCAACCAGGCAGCGCTTGAAAATGATCTGGTCTATTTGAATGGAACGCTAAACACCCAGAACGAAGGAATGGTGCCGCTTATTACATCTTTTGAAAACCGGATTATCAAGTTCTCCAACATCAGCTTTAACGGGAATTCCGTATCCGTTACGATCGATACACAAGTCGCTGTGGAGAGTCTGAATCTTGCAGCGGGAGATACAGCTCCGGTTCGTCAGTCCTTAAGATCAAGCGATACGATTACCCTGCAGAAGGAAGACGGTGCTTGGAAAGTAGTCTATGCATATATCAATACCGGGGATATGGGGGTGATGGGATAATATGGAAACAGCATTACAAATTACACATCTCAGCAAGTCCTTCGGAAGCAAGAAGATTATCGATGATATTTCCCTGGATGTATATTCCGGAGAGGTTTTCGGATTTCTCGGACCGAACGGCGCGGGCAAAACGACCACGATCAAGATGGTTATGGGATTTCTGACACCGGATGCAGGCAGTATTGTCATTAACGGCTTCGACCGTGAGAAGAATTGCGAATCTGCGATGGGTTGTCTGGGCGGCATCGTGGAAAATCCGGAAATGTATAAGGATCTGAGCGGCCGCGTGAATCTGGAAATGTATGCACGCCTGCATAAGGACATCCGTTCGAAAAGAATCGATGAAGTCGTCGAACTGGTTGGCATGCAGGATCGAATCAATGAGAAGGTAAAAAAATACTCGCTCGGTATGAAGCAGAGAGTCGGACTTGCGCAGGCCATTCTGCACAGACCCAAGGTCCTCATTCTTGACGAACCTACGAATGGTCTGGATCCCGCAGGGATCCGGGAGCTTCGCGATATTTTGAAGAAACTGGCGCATGAAGAGAACGTGGCTGTCCTGGTATCGAGCCACCTTCTTGCGGAGATGCAGATGATGTGCGACCGGGTCGGAATCATTCATCACGGCAAGCTTGTCGATGTAAGAACACTCGAAGAACTGACGAGACTGTCTTCCGGATCCGTGACCTATCGCGTGCAGACGCCCGTGCCGGACAAAGCCGCCGAACTTCTTGCAGAAGGGTTTGAGAAAAGTATTGTCGGCACACAGAAGGATTCTCTTGACCTTGAAGTCGACAGCGAACAGCTCCAGAAGGTGATCCGCATTTTGTCCTCAAACAACATATCGATTCTCGGCGTGAACAAACTCGAATCTTCTTTGGAAGACGCATTTATGAAGTTAACCGGGGGAGGGCTTACCATTGAATAAGATTTTTGCACTCTATAAGAATGAACTCATAAAGATTTCCAGGAAGATCAGCGTACTCATCATCCTGATTATTATGATCGTCGGCGTTTTTGCCATGGGCGGACTTTTCAAGTTCATCGGATCGATGAGCAATCAGATGTACAGTACGATCGACAATGGATCGATGGATGAATGGAATAAGCAGGACATGCAAAGCCAGATTGCCAGTTCGGAAGGTTCGCTGCAGGAAATCCAGACACAGTTGGACAGCCTGTCCGATACTCCGGAAGATCAGGCACAGCGACAGGCACTTGAAGAACAAAAGAGCAGTCTGAATGACCAGATCGACATATACAATCTAGCGCTGAAAGATAATATCTATCTGAATAGCAGCCAGACGTATCTTACTATGATTCTGAACGCGATCCCGGGGATCAAAAGTGACATCCGTTTACTCGAACAGATTCCCGAGAATCAGAGGGACACGGCCTGGCAAACAACCGTGGACAGCAAAAACCAGCAGATTACCGATTACATGAACATTCTTGACAGCAGAAAATTTGATGCGTATGTAGCTGCCGCGAATCGTGCCATCGAAGCCGATCCGACACTGTCCGCGAGCGATAAGAAGATGCAGATCGAGAACAATCAGCTCTGGCTGCAGCTCGATCCGAGCGGCGGAACAGAGAATCTGCAGGATTCCAATGCCGTTTTTAATACGCTGCAGGTTGTTGAAAATATCAAGAGATCGATTAGCGACAATCTCGACTATACGAATGTGCAGGGCGCAAGACCGATGAGTCCGGACGAACTGGATGCGATGAAGAATAAATTGAGCGTTATTGAATACAAAATCGCGCATAACAGTCTGGGGATTGATACCGCATCCGCAAGCCGCGATTCAGGCGCCGGAGCGATCTTCGGGTTTGGAACCTTTATGATCGTTATGCTGGCGCTGATTCTTGCCGGCGGTTCTATTTCGCAGGAAATGTCCACGGGTTCCATCAAATCTCTGATCATTGCCCCTGTTAAAAGATGGAAAATCTATACGGCCAAAATGGCATCGCTGGTGACGGTCAATCTGGCCGCCCTGCTGCTGCTGTTTGGATTCGGGATGCTCTCGTTCGGACTGTTTTTCGGATTTACGGGAAATATTCCGTATGTTTCCGCAAGCCATCAGGTCGTGACGGCAATTCCTTTTTCCCTCTACCAGCTCGCTTCTCTTCTTGTGAAGTTCCTGGATATTCTTGTCTATATGTCCTTTGCCTTTATGCTGTCTGTGCTTACACGCAATACGGCTGCGGCCGTCGGCGTTTCAATCGCCGGATATTTTGGAGGCAATATTGTACAGAGCGTTCTTGCTATTCTTCCGAATTACGAGTGGCTGAAGTTCCTTCCGTTTGCGAACATGAATCTGCAGAGCCGCTTCTTTCCGTTTAGCAGTCTGATGCAGTCACTTACAACGGGAGGATACAGTCCGTCAGGTGCGTTTGTATTTCCCACACTTCTATTCTCCCTGCTATATCTGGCTGTACTCTTCTTTTGCATGGGATATACTTCGATGGACTCTTTTAACCGGAGAGATATTAAGTAAGAACCTTTACGGACATACGAAAAATACACATATGCGAGAGCGCTTCTCTTCAAAAGGAGCGCTCTTTTTCCGCCGAAAAAGTCGAGATCTTGACAAAAATCGCCGGATGCGGGAAAATAGGTCGTACGTACGACCGAAAAAACGGAGGTACACAAATGCGCACAAAAAAATCGACAGTCAATCCCTCCCGGAAAATCCTCTCGACAGCCATTGCATGTCTGTCAGAAAAAGGATATGCCAACGTGTCCATGCGCGATATTGCCAGCGAATCCGGGGTCGCTCTCAGCCAGCTTACATATTATTATAAGAATAAAGAAGGACTTTTCACGGAAGTCATCCATGAGATGATGGCCCAATATCTGCAGGAAATGGAAGATACGATGAAATCGGCGGTGGGTGCAAAAGCAAAGACGGCCTCGCTCATTTCGTACTTCAAGGATCTTGTTAAAGAGAAGCCCAAACTTCTTCGTCTTTTTATTGATTTTACGGCACAGTCTCTTTGGGTTCCGTCTTTTCGCGAGCAGGTGGATCATCTGTTTTGCCGGCTAACGGAGATGATTGAGGAGAATATTCTTAAGGATACGGAGATGTCGGCAAATCTGGACGGCTATTCATCCGCATCCATTGCACGGTACATCCTCGGCGCGCTCTATGGCACGTCCATTCAGATTATGCTGGGATCAGATAAGACAAGCGCATTCGAATCTTTTCAGCTGACGGACAGCCTGTTTGCAGCACAGGAGTTATAGAGATGGGAAGAACATCGACACATTACGGTGAGGAAGCATTTGCCGCGAAATACAAGGATTATCTGGACTGTGTATCAGATTTGCTTGCGAACGATCTGGTACGTTCCATGGGAAAATACCCGCATCACAGTGTGATGAACTGTCTGGAACATTGCGTGAACGTGTCTTATGTCAGTTATCGGATATGCCGGAGACTGCGGTTAGATGCCCGGTCCGCCGCGCGAGGGGGACTCCTTCATGACTTTTTTCTGTATGACTGGCACGTGACGCAGCTGGAACAGGGTCTTCACGGGTTTCGCCACGCGAAACTCGCTCTGCAGAACGCGACTGCGCATTTTGATCTGAATGATCTGGAGAAGGACATTATCCGGAAACACATGTGGCCGTTGAATATAGCACCGCCCAGACACCGGGAGTCTTTTGTCGTGGTCATGGCGGATAAGTACTGTACAATCATCGAGGTCTTGAAAATCGGGGAAAGAAAACGCATAAGCAGACTGCAAAGAATGCTCGCATAATCACAGACGGAGGGGTTGCATGGTTCTGGTAGATTTGTTTCTCTGGCTCATCACATATAGTTTTTTGGGATGGGCTTACGAGTCCGTGCTGCGCTCGGTACTTAAAAAACGGCTGGTGAACAGCGGATTCCTGACGGGTCCGATCTGTCCGATCTATGGATTCGGAGCATTGTCCGTGATTCTGGTACTGTACCAAAGAGTCGATAATATCGCGCTGATTTTCCTGTTCAGCATGATTTTAACAAGTGCGATTGAGTACATCACTGCGGTTCTTCTCGAAAAACTATTCCATGCGAAGTGGTGGGACTACTCCCAATTGCGCTTCAATTTCCAGGGCAGAGTCAGTCTGGTGGGGACGATCGTCTTCGGGGCGCTTTCCGTGCTGTTGATCAAGTTTGTACATCCTTTTGTCAGCGGACATATCCACGCCGTATCCGATCGTGTGCAGATCTGGATTGCAGGCATAATTTTCATAACGCTGCTTTTTGATGTCTACATGAATGTCCGCAGTCTTGTGCATCTGAACGTGCGGCTCGCGGAAATTCAGACGGCCTTCAACAGCTTTCTGGAACAATATTCGAAGAAGTCCGACGAACTCAAAACAGCCCTTTTTGAGAAATTTGAAGAGAGTGAATTCTACAATGAACGGATCAAAAAACTGTTCCGCCTGAACCGGCTGCACGGCAGACGGCTGGCACTGGCTTATCCGAAATTTACACATCTCATATATGACGACGTATGGCAGAGACTAAAGACAATTCTTCTCGACGCCGCGAAAAAGGAAAAATGACAGGGGGAGTCATGCACATGAAGTTACCGAAAGCGATTTTACTGGACTTGGACGATACCATTACAGCTTTTGACGATGTCTCAGAGAGGATCTGGGAAAAAGTCAGCCGTGACTTCACGGACATGTACGGCACTCCGTTTGACAGCCATGAACTCCTGGCGAAAATTCATGAAAAGCGTGCTTGGTATTGGAGCGACCCTCAGCGCCATAAATCCGGCCGGTCGAATCTGCCGGAAGCACGAAGAGTGATCATGAAGATGGTTCTGCAGGAGCTGGGAATCCCCGCCGAAGACAAAGCATTTGCACTCGCTGACGCATATAGCGTGCAGCATGATGCAGCCATCCGCCTGATGGACGGCGCAAAGGAGGCGCTGGAACGATTTGCTTCCATGGGGATTCGCATGTCGGTAATAACGAATGGCAGCCCGGAAACGCAATGGAGAAAAATCAATCGATTTGGACTGAGCGGATTTTTTGAATGTGTGATTATCGATGAAGAGGTCGGCGTCAGCAAACCGGATCCCCGTATTTTCGCATTGGCGCTGGAAAAGCTTTCGCTGCCGGCAGAAGATGTCTGGATGGTCGGAGACAATTTGCTCTGGGATGTCGAAGGAGCGCAGAGAATGGGCATTTTTGCCGTATGGAATGACTACAGGCAAAAAGGACTTCCGGAAGATTCTACGGTAAAACCGGATCTGACCGTTACTTCGATTTTTGAATTATCACAGATAATCGGAAAGCGCGAGGCCCGGTATGACGTCATTCTCATGGATGCCGACAATACGCTTTTTGATTTCAGCAAAGCGGAAGCGACCGCTCTCGACAGGGCATTTTTCCATTACGGATATGAGTATTCCGACACGGTCTGCAACGCATACCGCGAGATCAATAAGAAGCTCTGGAAACAATTGGAGGGAAGTCTGATATCGGTTACGGAACTGCAGTATCAGCGGTTTTTCCGCTTGTTTACTCTCCTCGATATTGAGGAAGATCCAACCGAATTCAATCTGCATTATCTGGATGAACTTGCGGACTGTTCACAGCTCGTTGACGGTGCGGAGGATATCTGCAGACTGCTGCAGCGGCACTGCAGACTTGCGATTGTGACAAACGGCGTCTCGAAAACACAGCACCGGAGAATCGATCAGTCTTCCGTTAAGGATTGTTTCGAAGCGGTTTTCGTATCCGGGGATATCGG
>Ga0302293_10000706_pt1 | contig 17217 bp, 21 predicted proteins | sample III_Fen_N2_2_FD_198758 | JGI IMG/M metagenome (GOLD analysis project Ga0302293, IMG submission 198758) | Peat permafrost microbial communities from Stordalen Mire near Abisko, Sweden - III_Fen_N2_2 | ecosystem: Environmental > Terrestrial > Soil > Wetlands > Permafrost | place: Sweden: Abisko...
GTTCAGATTTTAAGCAAAGTGTCGCAACCCGAAGCATGCGCGTTAGAATGTACGCTGGAAACTATTAATCAGGCTGTTGAAACTCAAAAACCGTCAATGCCAGCTTTGGTTATCATCGGAAAAAATGTGGTGAGGTTGAATGAATCAGTATAAAATAACACAAATCTAACCACATTAAAATACTTAGGAACAAATTCTTCACAAATAATAAATAGGAAATAATCATTTAAAAATTTATATAATCGGCCAAAATCAAATTGTACATGATTTAAAATCGAATTGTACAAATTTAATTACTTTTCTATAATCGCGCCATCCTCAAAGCGGTCTATTTAATCAGCGTTTAAAACAACTTTAAATCATCACTAGGGTTAGACAAGTCATAGTTGGCCGTTAATACTTCAATCTTTTTTTTTCCGGGACTTCCAGTGCCATTAGCGACACTTACCACTTGTTCCAAGGTCTTTGTGTACCATCCGTTTTCTTTAGTGTACGCCTTTAAAATATCACTCGGATAACTACTCATTAGAAATTTGCCCTGCATTGTTGCCAGAGCCTTTAAAAGCTCCTCAAAGTCTTCACGTGTATAGCCGTCATAATGGCCGCAATCGCTATTAAAATACGGTGGATCACAATAAATGAACGTTCCGGGATAATCCCTTGACCGAATGATACGAAGTGCATCCGTGCATTCAATTTGAACGTTTTGTATCCTGATGGCATAGTCCATCGTAAACGAGTCTCGCTTATTGGCTATTTTCTGAGACGTAGTCCCTTTTTGTTTATCGTAGCCCCACGATCCGTCCAGCATTGCACTGAATGATTGTGCCGCCAGCACCCAAACCGCCCAAGCTCTTTTTATTCGGCTAAACATGTGTGGATTATTGTAAATGACTGTAGCATCATTGTGCAGCGACCTTGAATGCAGACTAATCCGGATCATCTTCTCAAGCTCAACGAACTCGCCTTGGACTACCTCATAAAAGTTGATCAATTCCCGATTATTATCATTGATGATCTCCACTTCACTTTTTGGTTTTGACCAGAATATTGCGCCACCGCCAACAAATGGTTCGACGTAAGTTGTGTGCCTTGGGATAAGTGGTAAAATAGTAGTAACGAGGTTTTGTTTACCTCCATAGTATGAAATTGGTGTCTTAATCATTTTTGAAAATTGTATTCTATCCTTGTAAATTCATTAAATAACTATTCGGTTTGAGGCTTTTATTTGCAACTGGCACCCGTTTTCATATCTTTGCAGCTCTCAGGTCATAATAAATAAAGGTGCCATAACACCGCGAAGACATTTCTGTCCTCGGCGTGGTGTTATGGCACCTTTGCCTTTCAGTTTGTGGCCTGAGAAACTTTAAACTGAGTGGAGCCGGGGGCTTTTATCCCCCATTGATTTTAATCCTTTAGCATCGTTAGTGCCATTTTAAACTGTTCTGTCTCGTCAGTATAAAAGCTGTAATTTAATAGCCGTTCAATATTGCTGGTATTATAAAATCCCTGCAACTCAGCAATTACCTGAACCCTCCTTTCTTGAAGCAATACGATTAGTCTTTTAACGTCATCAGGTAGTGTGCCTAAAGCGATTTCTTCTAAAAACAATTCGGTAATCTCGCGCCTAAAACCTTTCTGGAACTGTTCAAATTCACGAAGTCGTTTTTGAAGAAGTTCGTCTAAATCAAATACTTTGTCAATTACGACATGTGAAACAGTTTTTGTTCCGTTGTCGAATATTAATTCTCCAAGTCCCTGCATGATTGGGTTAAACTCAGGTTTATTGTACGGGTAAAAACCGTATTCGGACAATTCTGAGTCTAAAAGTTTGTCGAACCCACCGATAACATTTTTATACTGGTTTGGCAACATCTGTGGTTGCTCAACGGTGGAACCTGTTTTAATGCAATATAGTTTCATGTTATGCTAATTTTGCGCTGTAAATTTGTGCGTATTGACTGTTAACCGTGTACATATTAAACCCGTCTGGTGAGAATGTAAGACCTGTTGACCAAGCACCTGAAATAACATTTGTGGTATCATTCGAAACCGCCGTTGAAAGGTCATTCTTTGTAGTCAGTTTGTAATCAACCATACTGTAATCAAAAAGTACATATAAATGTGTTCCGTCTGGTTTTATACATGCTACTCTAACACCTGCAAGAGTCCAAGATTTGAAAAGCGTTGCTGTTGTTAAATTAAAAGGCGTTGTTAATTTGTGCTGATAAACTTTCCCTCCACCTGTCACATCTGTTGTATAAACATTCAACCCGTCAGATGTAAAACTCATAGAATCAGACCGACTAACTCCCGGCAATGTAATTTGAACAACCGAAGAATAATAACCTGTGAACGTCCATGCAGTGATTAGAGAATATACGCTTACTGTACCTGACGCATAACTTGATACGAACATTTTGGAACCGTCAGGACTAAAAAATATACCACTAATACACCCTTGTGCTTCATTACCTACACCCAACTGTGTTACAAATGTCATTGTAGATGTTATATCCCATGCTACGCTTAAAGTAATGTGATAAACAAAATCTGTGTTATTATCTGCTATATATAAATTTTTGCCGTCAGGTTTCCAAAACAAACCCATTCCAGACAAATACTGATAACCTAAAAGTCCAAACCCAGCCACCTTTGTAGCCTGTTTTTTTGAGATTATCCAGCCCGTTTTTGCGCTTTTGTATATGAAGTTGTTATTTAACATTACTTACTGTTTTTGTGATATTGAACACCAAATTTCCGGGGTTGCTGAATCCACGCATAAAAGCTGAATCAGGTTTATCTTTGTGCCGTCGTACGTTCCTGAAACCATGCTTACACTGGTCGGAAGTATCAACGTAAAAGCCCCGGTTACCCTTAGTGTGATTGTCTTATTTATGATCAAGTTTGAAAACGTAAAGGTCGTTGCACCTGTTAATGTTTTTGTCCTGATAGGCTTACCTGACCAGTCAATATCTGTTCCTGCTAATACCGCCGAACCCTCTACATTTAGGGCTGTCAAAGCACCTACTACGCTTGAAATATTATCAAAATTACGGTTCAGTTTATTTGCCAGTGCGTTTGTCATTGTGGTGGCAAAATTCGCATCATTGCCCAATGCTGCCGCCAGCTCATTCAACGTGTCCAACGTTGCCGGGCTACTGGCTACCAAAGCCGCAATTGCTGCCTGCACAAATGCCGCGTTGACTACCTGTGTCGTATTCGTGCCAGGTGCAGGGGTCGGGGTCGTGGGCGTTCCGGTGAACGCTGGGGAAGCCAGGTCAGCTTTTGACGCGGGATCAAAATTACCATCGTGCCAGAATTTTCTCCATGCAGAGTAAACTTTACCTGATGAATAACTGGAAGCTCTCCAATATATTTCATTAGTGTTATATACCTTGCATATTTGCATATTATAATTACTGCCTATTGAAGTGTTTATTAAACTAAAACCCCCAGAACCTACACCTTCAGGAAAATTAGAAAATGTTGCAGTTAAATGAACATTATCCGCTGCCTGATAACTACCATTATTTATTAAATCATTAGCATTTATATTCCCAGAATAACCGTCTGAAAAAACTGTATGACTTTCAAAATCAGAAGCATGTTTATTATCAACAGTATCAGAATTACCGCCATTTGCAGTCCTTGCATCAGTTAATCTGGCATCAGATATACCTACCTTTCCGGCCAGTGCGTTTGTCATTGTGGTGGCAAAATTCGCATCATTGCCCAATGCTGCCGCCAGCTCATTCAACGTGTCCAACGTTGCCGGGCTGCTTGATACAAGTGCCGCAACCGCAGCCTGGACAAAAGCCGTATTTGCAAGTTGTGTAGTGTTTGTCCCTGCTGCTGCCGTCGGTGCCGTCGGTACTCCAGTCAACGCTGGACTTGCCAAATTAGCCTTCAGGTTCAATGCCGTTTGTTGTGCAGTACTTACCGGCTTATTCACATCACTCGTGTTGTCAACATTACCTAACCCAACCTGTGCTTTTGTTGTATTATGGGGATTCGTTTGTGATGCTATGTGTGTTTGTATATTAGAATTCGCAGGCTCTTTCCCCGACAGTGCAGTGGTTATGGTCGTTGCAAAATTTGGATCATTACCAAGAGCCGTCGCCAATTCGTTCAGGGTATCAAGTGCAGCCGGACTGCTTGACACAAGTGCCGCAACCGCAGCCTGTACAAAAGCCGTATTTGCAAGTTGTGTGGTGTTTGTACCCGGAGCAGCGGTTGGAGCGGCTGGTATTCCCGTGAATGTTGGACTATCTTTGGCGGCCAATAACAACATTGCGGTTACAATTTTTGCCATCGTGTCATAATTAGCAGCAACACCGCCCCTAATTGTGGTAATTGCAGCCGATGCTTGAGCCGCATAGCCCGTCTTTTCTGCATCGGTAACAAATCGCCGGTTCGCAGTCTGGATAGCATCAAAAAAACGTGCCGATGTTCCATCTTGCTTCAACTGGAAGTACCCGCCTTCATCCTGATTCGATGTGCCAACCGTCCATGTTTCAGAAACTGGCTTAACCTGGTTATCCAAATATGCCCGGGTTTCAGTAATTTTTGCAGGATATAAGTACACTGGCCATGCTACGCCCTGAATCCCTGCGAACCGACACAAGTGGAATCCACTGCCATCAATTAAGCCAACTATCCCGGCACTAATATTGTTGCCGTTTACCGCACACCCCGACAAAATAAACTGCTGTCCGTAATCTCCGTAGAAACCATCCAGAACAGCATACATCTCATCCTGCATACTGATCCAGTCATCACCGAACCATTTCCTTACTCCTGGTTGTTGTACCTGTTTTTTCATGCTTGTGTTATCTGATATCGTTTACCTGCTATTTTATAATTGTTCACCCACTTTTCAACTTCGTAAATATTGACAGTTGCGGGAATGAAAACGTAAAAATCAATTTCCGATGATTGTAAAACCTCACCCTCAAGTGCAACTTTTACCGTATCTAAAGCCTCACTGGATAATGATGCGTTGACCCGGTATGATTCGCCGTCTTCTGAAATTAATTGCACCCAAACACCTAAGTCATTGTAACTTTTAACCAAAATATTTCCGTTTGCGCCAGTCACTTTTCTATTTAGAAGCGACTGCATTGAAAGTATCTGCCCAGTGATGTTGATCCGATAATAAACATCATCCCTCCATTCAATGAATGAATTGAAAAGTTCCTGAAGGGTAATAAATGGCCAATAAAACAGCTTTAGCCGATTCGGTTGCCTCTTATGGAATGGAAGCTGACGTGTTAAGTATCGTTGAAAATTAATTGTTATCATTGGCGGGCGTTTTGCATAGTTATTACTGAATTTTCGTCGAAGTTGAAATAACCGGCCTCGACTAAATAGCTGACATCAATGACCTGTGTTATTACACCTTGAGTTCCGGTAAGTGAATTCACTTTTGCAGTTTTAACACCAGGCACCTCAAGGATTGCCTTTACAAAGTCGCTGGAGTAAAACAACCCTTCAAATCCAAGTTCAAGCCTGAAAGTTTCAAGCCTGTCAATTACTGATTGCTGTACCGAATCTGGCAAATATGCCGGGTCATAATAAACCGTGATTTGGTAAGCAATTACATCGGCGGGTAAAGTTGTAATAGTGATTCCGGTACCGGCAAACTTCACATTTTCGATATATCGCTGAAATTGCAGGAACTCGCCATTAGTCAAACTCAGGGGGACAAGATTTTCAGCATCATCGTATTTAGCAACTTTCAGAAAAACACCGCCATCTTGCTCTGTTGCTGAAGCGTGTTTGATTATCTGGGCGGCTGTATCGATTATTGCATAAGTTAGAACGCCCTTTGTATTAACTGCCATCGAATAACCTAACTGAAAACCTTTTGCCTTATCAATATACCATTCCAATGATCCCGGCTGTTTATTCGCCAGCTTGGTTTCAACATCAACTTTTAAAATATCCATCACCAGCTCAAACAGATGAATGCTATAAGCAAAGACCCACAACCAAATTTTCCAATCAGCGGCCTCGCTAGTTGATGAAACTTCGGGGATGTATTCCGCTCTTTTGGCGGCTAGGCCATCATATATTTCTTGTGTCGTTCTTGCCATTTTATTCGCTTATTATCAGTTTTCCATCAAGTTCTTTTAATATCCGTTTGTCCTGATCCAGTTCATCGTAATTGATAAATGAACCGGGTATCAATGATTCAGAAATTTCAAAGTCAAATTCATTCTCAATCAATTGTGGGTTGAGCGATAGCAGCTGTTCAACAGCTTCAGCCGTTCCATATAGCTGAACCGCTACATCAATTATCGTTTGGCTCTCTTTTACTTCTATTTTCATTCGTTCACAAATTATTGCATAAAGTGAGGCACCACCGGGTACACATCGTAATAAGCATCAACCTCCAGTTCGCGAGCAGCGTTTTGCTTCACGCTGTTAACGGTCATTCCATCCTGTATAAACTTCCTACGAACAGTCCGGAGCATTGCTTCAGGAGCTTCATCGTTCAAAAAGTCGATAATCCCCACTCCAGTGGTTGGTGAATGCTTCAATTCACCCATACCCGTGAGGATCAGGTCGCGCTGATGAGCCACCGTACTTTCCACGTAATGCAGATCACCGCCCGTCAGATCAATATCACCATCATATTTTTGTCGAAAATCTTTCATTCATTTACTGGATTGTGGCTATTACCGGAACTGTTTGCGATTGTGTTGTCGGACTCCCGGCGGTAATAACACCGGAAACGGTTATCGTTTGGCTCTTTATGGCACTGATCACAGCATCAGCCAACTTATCAGCTACAGCATCAAGAGCATCTCCACGTTTATCATCAGACTGATTCATCACAGCCTCAAATGCCGATTTTATATCACCCTTTATTGCTGCTTTTACCAATGCCATATCTATCCTTCTAAAAAGTTATTTAATCGCTGTTTAATTGCCGTAAAATTTGCGGCATTGATTGGGACACCGCTCGGACCAACTCCGGTCGGAACGGTTAACTGAGTGATGGCGGTGATCAAATCAGTCAGTACTTTCTTTAAACCTTCGCCGCTCCTGGTCATGGTAAAACCTGACGCCGTTTGTTTCAATGTACTTTGGTCAGCTGTAATCAAAACCTGATCTTCTTGAATCAGCACACTTATTTTGTCGCCTTTTTTCAGTTCCGCTTTATCCTGGTCAATGGTAAGTTCCAACGATCCAGAGGACAGCAAAACTTTATCAACTTCAGAAAACATCGCAACATACAGTTCATTGCTATTGCCGATCCGGCCAACCAATACAAAACTGTCAAGCTTTGGAATAAAGCAAAACCCTTGTTTTTCGGGATCAATAACCGAACGAAGGCGGACATCGATGTACTTAATATCAGCATTAACTTCAACTGTGCAGGTAAACTCATCTTCGTTAACCTCCTTTACAATTGAAAGAAAAACCTGTTCGTTTCCAACAGTCATTTCCCTAAGTTTCCGCCGTATTTCTTCAGTTCGTGTTGTCATGCCTTTATCCCTAATTCAACCATCCTGCGGCCTCCATTGCGACCAAACTTCACTTCTGTACTTTCAATGAAATAATCACCGCTACGATCCGAATAAATTGGATCGGTAACCGCCGCCACCATGCCCGGTTCTGCAAACGGCACCAGGAACGTTTCAATTTTGCCACGGTATCCGTCAAAACTATACCGCTTCAGTTCCTGTTCCGCCAGTGCTTTCAATTGCCCGGCATCCTTTACATCGTAAAACCAAAGCGTTTTTGCTTCTCCACCATCGGCGCCAACCGAAGCCTCCAATTTCGAACCATTACGGTCATAACTTTTGGCTTCAACCTTCAGTTTATAATCATCCGCTTTGTAAAACTTCAGATCATCATCCTTGATCACATTGCCCCGGAGTTCATATTTAACCCGGTCGCCTTTTACCTGATAAGCTTTTCCGGCATATAACCGGCCTTTCAGGTCGAAATACACGGTGAGACCATAATCACTTTTCAATTTCTCAATCACCCATGCTCCGGTTTTGTTATCGACAATGGTATTCTTCAAAGTCATGTCGATAGTTTCGGGGTGAACCGTCGCGCCTGATCCGGCCAAAACATCAGTTAACAACTGTTTAATCGTTGTTTGGGCGTAACTTTTCTTCAGGGTAATTGCCCGGAGCTTCCAGTACCAATCTTCGCATTCAATTTCGAGGGGGACTGTATAATTTAACCGCTTAACGAATCCTTTGAATTCTGTCTTTAGGTTGCCGTCGTAACCAAGCTGAATAGTTACCGCATCGCCCACATTGATCTGTTTGGCAGTTTCGATAGACGTTTTTTCCTTACCCGTTTGTTTTAACACAGCAGTAACCGGCACTTTGATCACAGCGGTTGCATTCGCGGTTTGCGTGCTACGCTTAACCACCACATCGGCCACCGCTTTGAAGCTTGCCGAGCCTATTGTAATATTGCAACCCAGTGTAAACATTATTTTATCTCCAGTTCAAAATTCTTATCACTCAAAAGTGTTAGGATTATAACCTGCATGTCCTCATTTCCTTCCATTGCCGGAAAATCAAGGGTTTTAATTACGACTTTGTTGTCTTCCTGAAGAAAGTAATCGGTCACGGCACAATTCATATTGACACTTTCATTAATCTCCCAAAGTGTCACTAAGTCCAGGACATCATATTCTGGGTAGTCATCTCCCGAAAACACAATCATCAACTTTATTTCGTAATCATCAATACTGATCAATTCTTTTACCGATCCTTTCCGTCCAACCAAAGGCGTTTCAACAATTGTTTTTTTTGCAGTAATCGAAATAACTGCATCATTGAACTCCCAGATTGTACCATTGCTTTCAATGCTTACCGGCATGAAATACCATACTCCATTTTTAAACTTTCGGAGCGTGGCACCGCTAATGCTCTGTGTTGGGCGTTCAAATTCGGTTGACTTATCGAAAGGTTCAGCTTTACTTTTGCTTTTTCTCTTTATTAGCTCTGACGGGATAAATGGCGGTGCCTCGTACCCCTTTCCCGCAGCGTAAACCGACCCGGCTTTTTGCAATATGTCGAACGTTATGCTCATACATTCAGTATTTCGGCCAATGCCTTTTCAACCTCATTGCGCACTTGATCTGCTGCCAACCGTGGGCTGTCAACACCCGAGACATGTATTTCAATTTTATCGGTGAAGCGGTCAAAATGCACCGTTTTACCCTGATTATTGGTAGTATGATTCTGGCTATTATCATTGTTCAAAGAGTTTGTCGAATTATCAGCAGTCAGGGAGTTTGCCGAACTGGTATAATTATTTGCCGATTCCGTGACATTCGATAACAGGTTATTTTCTTCATGATTTGCCGTATTGGTGATGTGATTAACTTTTTGGCTTAAATCGGTAATTTGCTGTGAACTCTGATACAGCCGATTATCAAAATTCGAACTGTTTACTTTTTGGCTAAGGTCTGTAATCTGCTGATTGGCTTCATACAAACGGTTATCAGAAACATTTGTAGCTTCATTATTAACATGATTAACACTTTTGCTCAAGTCAGTTATTTGCTGTGAACTCTGATATAGCCTATTGTCGAAATCCGAACGGTTTACTTTCTGGCTAAAGTCTGTAATCTGTTGATTGGCTTCATACAAACGGTTGTCAGCAACATTTGTAGCTTCGTTATTAACATGATTAACACTTTTGCTCAAGTCAGTTATTTGATGCGAACTCTGATACAGCCTATTGTCGAAAGCGTTGTAAACCGACTCCAGTTTATTCGAATGAGATACTGGTGCATTTACCTCAGTGGTATTGATGTTATGCTGAGTATTTGCAACCGGCATTAACTTTTCAGCTTTGGAAATATTGGCGGCACCCAATGTCATCATAACCGGCAGAGCCGTTATGGCTGCTATTTTTCGCAAACTTCCGGCAATTTCTTCAACATGGGTGGCCATACTTATTACTGGCTTTTCGGTCGCTGAGTCTATCGAAACGGTCGGAGTGCCAAATTTGCTTGCGATTACGCTGTAAGCATTTGTCTGGCTATAATTCTGTGGAATACCTAAAGCAAGGGTATCATCCTTTTGATCTTTCTTTTTATTCTTACCCTGATTTAATTTTTTGAGTAGAGCATCAATATCTGATGATGGCATTGCGGATGCTGGCATTTCGGGCATTGAAGGAATTGCCATTTCGGCTTTATTTTCAGTCTTACTTTTTACCCATTCACCGGTCTTTTCATCTTTCACATAGCCCGCCTCTGTTTTGTCTTTTGCGAAGCCATCTATTCCTTTCTGATATCCGGACTTAAATTTATCGCCCAATTTTTTACCATTATCAATGGCGTTTTTCATCGCGTTGGCACCGCTAAGGTTAATCAGGGCATCCTTACCCTCCTGAAGCGCACCCTTGAAATCACGCTTGAAAAGTTTGCCAATAGCCGAAGCAATTCCGCCCAAACCTTTCAATATCCCAGTAATCCGGTCTATCACAAAATCTTTAAGTATATTTCCAAATCCTTTTATTACCTCCCAAATCCCTAATATTGCTCCCCTGAATTTTTCGGAGTAGTTCCATGCTGCGACAAAAGCAGCAATCAAGGCCATAATTCCAACTACGATCCATGTAATTGGGTTAGCCAATAATGCGGTATTGAGTCCCCACTGCGCGGCTACCTGTGCCCATGTAGCTTGAGATAACAATAATGTTTTTGCCGCAAGTATACCATCCCATATTGAATAGTAAGCCGGTTCGACCATGCCCAGTTAATTGCCAGTACAGCCGCCAGCCCACCAAGCAAAGTAGTTAACCCTACAATCCACGGGTTGCCCTCCTGAATCTTTGCAGTCCACCAGTTCCATGCAGTGCTTACGGCATCAACTACCACATAAATTCCCTTGAATAAACCAATGGTCATATCAAGAATAGGATTGAGAATAGCATTGATTACGCTTCCCAATCCTAAACCAGTGCCGGTTATATTGCTCCAAATTTCTTTCAGTTTATTGGCTGGGGTGTTTGTTTGGTCAAGCGCTGACTGCAATTCACCAGTAGCATTTCCTGTAGCATTCATGGCTTCCTGCAACTTATTGGTTTCATTTGTTAAAACCGAAAAAGCTTGCTTTGCCTGTTGATCCTTTAACCCAATACTCTCGAAGAAATCAGACTTTTGTCGGTCGCTCATCGACTTGGTGAGAGAACTTAATTCTTTCATTATATCGGCCAACCCGCGCATTTTCCCGGATTGGTCAAAAACAGCAACCCCGGCAGCTTTCAAACCTCCGGTTATTTCGCTTTTACCCAATGCACTGAAGGCATTTTGCAACAACATAGTACTGTCAGCAGCGTTATTGCCCTGCCCGGTCATATAGGCAAAAGCGCCGGATACTTCTTTCCACGTAACACCCACATTCTTACCGGAAGCAATCAGTCCCGGAATGTTATTGGCAAAATCAACAAACTCACCAGCCCCAACGCGCTTGGCTGCAAACAGTGTATCCATCACTTCAGCGGCGGTTGCTTTACCTTCGCCAATTGCCGAAAGCGATTGAGCAGCCGCTCCTGATACGATGTCGATGTCGGTAAAACCAGCTTTTGCACCTTTTAACGAAATGCCCAGAATGTCGGTAGATAGTTTCACATTATTGGTTTGTGAAAGTATTTTTTCGTAGGCCGTTGGCACCTTAGACAAATCAGCCCCGGCATTAACCGCTAATTTTTTGATGGTTGATCCAAGTTTGTCCAATTCATCTTCAGAAAGCCTGGCTGTTGTATTTATTTTGGCCATGCCCGTTTCCCAGCTTATACCCAGTTTGCTTACAGCAGCGACACCGGCACCAGCCAACACTAAAGGGTTGGTCAAAAGTCCTACTCCTGGTATTTGGCTAAAGGCATCCTTCGCGTAAGTTTTGAATTTACCTCCAGTCGTACTTTCAAGCCGTTGAACCTGATTGGTAAGTGAATTGATTTCGCGGTTATACTGCCTTATCTGTTGAATATTCTCAGGATTGATCAATTCACGTTCCTGCTGGAGTATATCAATTTTTTGCTTGAGATTACCTATGGAGTTGCCAAAATCAGCGGTCGTGCGTTTCAGCGCATCGGTTTTCTCCTGAAGCTGTACAAATTTCTGTACGGTTTCATAAGAAGTTCCGGTAAGCTTTTGAAGCGTACCGGAAGCCCTATCCTGCATTTGAATGATATATTCGTAAACTCCAGGCATTTATTTTATTTTGGATTCAAATGTTTTTCGAGCCACTCAACGTCCTTGGCCATCATCGCCCATTCGTGATCCGACAGTTTGTTTGGATCGGTGTACAAGTAGTGCCTGATAAGAGTGTTTGTTTGTCTCAGGTAATCATTGCCCACATCGGCGGTGGCCTCTAGTAGTTTTTTAAGGTGGCGGTTTTTATTTTAATCAGGTTTCCCAATATGGCATTTGCCGCGAGGAACAAGTCATCGTTAGTCTTAATGTGTTCATCGCCGCCGAGCCAACAGTTTTCAAGGATCAGCTCGCCAAACCGGATCGGGTCTTTACCACCGACTGCGGTAGCCATCGAGATAACTTTGCGGCTAGGTTTTTTTAGGTAAGCCCTTACTATTGTTGCTTCAATTTTGAGCATATTGGCTTTTAACTCGACATCTTCCGGCGTGTCACCTTCAGGAACAACAAATTCAGCCACATGATCTTCAGCATCCTCTTTCTCTTCGAAAATTTGACCATCGTAAGTTTTAAAACTGGTTTCGATCTCAAGGATTTGTACTTTGCCATACAGTTTTTCCCAACCGGCAATATCCTCCGGTGTCGGATTGGTAATATTTTCTTTTTTCATTTAAAATGGTTTTGATTGATGGATAAATGATGATTAATTGGTATTTAATGACCGGGGTTGCAGGGGCGCAAAACTCACGCCCCTGCCATTCCCGTCATCTATCAAACCAACTAAACTTAAATAAAAATGAAGTATTCTTTATGCTGGCACAATGTCCAGACAAATAAACGGAAGGTTGTATTCACCGTTCTGATCGCCTTGCTTCATTGCTTCCTCACTTTCGGTGAATTCACAAATCTTGCAAATGTCAGTTTTCATCACTCCTTCGGTTGTCACGTATGAAAATACGATGTCAAAACCACGCATGTCCAGAATGTCACCTTTTGGTGCGGCATCTTTCAATGCTTCCAATTCGCTTTTCAGAATGGTAATTTCACCTTCGTACTTTTTATTCCCGCGTTTAAAACCAACAGGTTTGTTGCCACGGGCATAACGCAACTCTTTGGTCTGGCTTTTTTTGTACTTGATAGCCAAAAGCCCGGCTATGTTTTTGCCCAGGAGAATGACATTAACGTCGCTCCATGCAAATTCTTCGGAGTTAAATACTGCTGACATTATGCGCTTGTTGCGGGGTTAGTGAATCCAAGATTAACCTGAATGGTTTTAGCGTAGCCCACCGGAACAATCGATAAGTTGACCACCAGCTTTCCGGTGCTGAGAATATTCTGTGAAGGATCGATGAAGGCACTCATGCTGCTGATTTCGCCGTTGCCGGTCATCGTATTGTTGATGGCATTGGTAATCTTGCCTTCGTAGTATTTCACCACCCCCGGATCGAGTTTTCCATCGGTATCGACAGCAATTTCGTCCATGATCTCGGTGATGTAAGTGTCGTAAGCAATCAACATGGCTTTGTCGATTACCCGTACTGGAGCATGTATTATCAACACCCCAATAAAGTCCTGATCTTTGAGGGTAAGGGGTCATTACGATCCACCCCTTTGTATCAAGGCTATCGGCCACACCACGGGTCACTTTCGTACCATCGCTAAAATAACCGGCTGCAATTGGAATTGCTCCCGTTTTCACCCTGCCGGGCTTACGCATCACCGGATCGGCAGCCAACCTGCCCAACAATAACCCAACACCGGCAGACTTATCTGCCTTATCGCTGCAAATCACACCAGCAACACGGTTAAAACTGAGTCCTTTCAAGTCCTCAATATCCCCGGCATCACCTTTAAAGTCGCGACCTTCAATAATACCGACAAAAGGCTCCATAACTGAAGCCCGTGAAATGGCTAAAGCCTCCAAATTGGTAAGGGCTGCAATAACATCATCATCAATACCACCAACGTAGGTAGGTACGAATAACGCATCAGGAACACGGCAAACACCAACCAGACGGATAGTGCCACCTCCAGCATCGAGCAATAATTTAGCGTAAGCGTGAAGACTAGCTGCATCGCATATATCTTCCATTGTTTCGGTTTTGGCAACTACCATCACCCACAGTTCGGCACCGTCACCGGCTACTTTATAGAAATCGGCCACTTGCTTGTACGCATTGGTCGTATTCGCAGTATCGTATTCAGCATTTAGCCCGGCATCTTTCACCTCGTCGATGGAAAAGAATTGCTTTGCCACGCCCAGAGCCCAGCCAGCAGACGGAGCAGCCGTGCCGCTCACGATCAGTCCGGCAATGCCGTCATTCAATGCTGTAACACCTCCGATACCGCCGTTTTTAACGACAACAATCACTTCAGGTAAACTCATGTTATTTGAATTTTAGAATAATCAAAATAATTAATATCAAAATTGCCCCAGTCCCAATTCCAGCAAGCCATAATAACCATGCGGGTTTCTTGACAATTACCTTTTCAACCGTATTGGTAACTTTTATTTTTTCATGCCGTTCTTTCCACTTCAAGTAAATGGAAAGGCTATCAACATGAGCCTTTACAATCCAAACACCTGAATCAAAAGTTGCGGACTGGGTAACCTTGTCCCCGGAGGCAGTCTCCATGCCAGTCATTATTACATGGTTCAGCGAGTCGCATTCGAACCAGGCTTTTAAGACCGACGAATCAGCCGGAAGAAATACAATACTATCCTTTGGGACTTCGGTTACAACCCTTACGGTGTCTGATTGAACCAACCGTGGGCGCATGGATGCGCACCCGGTCAGGATCAGCAATAGGGACAATATGAGTACAGAGTTACGCACTCTTCTTTTTTTGTAGATTGGGGACAAGCCACGAAATCAAGCTGTCAAGCTTCCCGAATACAGTATCATCCTTTATCGTTGGCGTAAGCCTGACCAATATTTTAATGAATGCGAGTAACCCAAACAATAGCTCCGCCCAATTCGATTTTAAAATGTCGAGCCAACTGGATGTAACCTCAATTGGTTTTATCAAATCACCGTTTGCATCTCTTAAATCACCAACAACGGTTCCGGGATCATCAGTCAAAGAAGTGGTCGAGGCATCGTTTAACTGATCAGGAATTGCATTCTGAGCATACAAAGAAGCTCCGGCACTCTCAAGCGATTGATCAGGCAAGGCAGCGACTTCCGGCATAGTAACTAAACTGTGGGGGATATCGCCCGCCTGACTGATTTCTACTACAGCTTTTTGCTGTTCATTGGTCGCATAGACCTTCGACTGCATGGCGGTGGCTACCACAACCAACATCAGTCCGATAATAAATTTCATTTTCAAACTTTTCATATCAATTTTAAATTAAGTGTTAAACACGATTCATCCATCCGTAAAAAAATACCTCCTGATTTTCCGAGTTCCGGCAAATCTCAACGTATCGCTGAAACTGCAACCCGTTCATTACCTTCAGAAGTGTTTTGACAGTTCTTTCCTGCGAACGCCCAGGGTAATTAGCCGTGAGCATATAGGCATCGTAAGACCTTAGCGTTTTATCGCCCAAGTCCCCATCATCAAGAATATTACTGTATATCTTTTGATTGTTGTTGAGCAAATTCAAAGCTTGCTGAAAGTAACGCGCTGCCGTTTTTGCCCCTTGGTTCACAGCCGTATCAAATATTTCTTCAGCAATTGCATATACCGGTATTTTATCGAGGCTTAAAGCCATCCAAAACACCTGATAATAGAACTGGTAAACGCATTTTTTCAGATCGGAATCTCCCGACAAAACTTTTGAAAGCTGCATTTTATCCGTTTGTGCCTTGATCCGGTCGATAATCGCCCAACCTTCCCATTTCGGGAAATTGTTCCGGCTAATGCCTTTCCAGGTTTCACCGCCACGGTCGTTAGGATCGTTTGAATAGCTACCCTCAAACCCGATCAGCTTATCGAATGCACACAAGAAATACTCTGTCATTTCCCAATATTTTTACGTGGTGCGTTTTTCTTTTTAGCCGATGACGATGCTTGTTCCTGTTTCTCTTCAGCGGCTTCAGCTTGTTCCGTTTCGGCTACTTTCTGAAGTTCACCGTCTTTAAGTTCAAAAACATCACCAGACTCAACATCTTCAACAGTATCGCCTTCCTGCAATTCAATTTCTTCAGCTTCTTCGACCTGAACTTCGTTATCTTCAGGTTTCCCGTCTCCACTTTCCGTCACATCGGTTTCTGAGTCAGAGATGACCTCTTCAGGTTTCCCATCACCGGCATTCAGGCTTTCGGATTCATCATCATCATCCGGATCATCCCGGTGTTTGATTTCTACAACCGATCCAGTGTGATCTGCATAAGCTTGAGCTTCATCCAGATTAATGAAAGGAATATCGTTAACCACGTAAAGCTCCTGGGCGGCTGGCCGCCGGTCAAAATATCTTTGGATTTCTTTTTTATTCATGATTACTTGGTTAGATTGGTGATGAACTCAACTACCAGGGCGGCGGCACCGCCTATAATTGCAGCCCATATTTTCACCTTTGTTTCAATTACAGCTATCCTAACTTCATGCGTTTCCTGTTTGCTTCCAATCTCTTTAAGCGAGCCGGTCAACTCCTCCACTTTTCGGTAGGTAACTATCAGAAGCTCCCGTTGGCTGAGTTTTTGTAAATCAATGTTATCCTGTTCGCTCATGGGTAAGAGTTAAAAAATACCGGGGCTATATTAATTTACCCCGGTATTCGGGTATTTAGAAAAATGCAAAAAAGGTATCTGATTAATACTCTGCCGTTCGGCTGTGTAGTACATATTTGTTTTTGACGTAAATAAACCCCCACATTCGGGTTTTATTGGCTGCTATACTGTCGCGGTTTGCCTGCAATCCGGTACTGAAAGTGACATACCGTTTGGTTGCATCGGCACTCACTTGAAAATAAACAATATTGCAAGGGAGCGAGGTAAGGGTATTGACCTGAAAAACCTTGTTTTCAGCAACCGGTACCACGTAGGCACTGGCCGAATACTTTGGTGTAAAGATCAGGGTATCATTCGCTGGTGTTACCTCATACAAGGCTTTAGAGCCATAAGGAA
>Ga0302293_10000708_pt1 | contig 17209 bp, 14 predicted proteins | sample III_Fen_N2_2_FD_198758 | JGI IMG/M metagenome (GOLD analysis project Ga0302293, IMG submission 198758) | Peat permafrost microbial communities from Stordalen Mire near Abisko, Sweden - III_Fen_N2_2 | ecosystem: Environmental > Terrestrial > Soil > Wetlands > Permafrost | place: Sweden: Abisko...
TGTTCGTATTACCGTTTTTTCCTCTCGGGCTTCCGTTCAGCATCAGTATGTTCATTTTTTCCCCTTTTTCATTTTCGCGAGATATTGGAGCGATTCCTCGGCCCACGCGATATTCGCCTCCGCGCTAAATCGACCGCGGCTCAGGCATATTTTCCAGTAATGAATCTCGTCCTTGTTTTCAAACATTTCAGCGTAACTGCCCATATGCTTTGCGACGAGCGCGAGGCGCTCCCGTTCTTTTTGATAGTCCTTAAGCTTTCTTCGCATTTCAAATTCCAGACTTTCAATGCCGTTTATCGAGGAAAAGAAAACCCGCACGAGAAAATCGTCGCGCGTGTCAGGGCTTATCGGTTCGGGAAAATCGCCGACCCATTGCTTGAAGCTTTCCTTCCCTGCTTTCGTGATGCTGTAGGTTCTGCGGTCGGGTCCTTTTTCGCCCGGGGTCATTTTCGAATCGACGAACTTTTTTTCCTCCAGGCTTTTCAGTTCCCTGTAAATTTGGCTCGTATGCGCAGCCCAAAAAAAGTTAATGGAATTGTCGAATATTTTTTTGAGATCATACCCGGACATCGGCGAATAGTTGAGCAGTCCCAGCAAAGCGTATTGTAATGACGTATAATCCCCCTTTGAGTACTATTATACTTGTATAATAGTACTGATCTAATAGTTAGTCAAGTGTTAAGCTATGAATCTGCTTAAAAAACTTGACCCGGGGCCGGTTACGGGGCATACTTCACTCTCGAGTATTTTATTATATCAGGAGTGCGTATGCGAACGGTTATCAGATTACTTCATGATGGTGCAAAGCTGCATGGTTCTTTGCCCTATTTGGGCGAAAAGTTGTCCGATACGTACATGACGACGAGTTTTATAGAGGCTGACGAGATTTCGGGCGCTTTCGCAGCGGCCCTGCTTATGCACGGCTTTACCAACAAGCAGAACATTTCAATTCTGTCCGAGGGACGTTCCTCATGGGTGCTCGGTGAATTTGGCCTCCTCAAGGCAGGCTGCGTGTCTGTGCCGCTTTCAACAAAACTTTCGAAGGACGAGATACTCTTTCGGCTGAATCATTCGGAATCAAAGGGAATCCTCGTCTCGGAAAATAATTTTCCAAAACTGCTCGAGGTCCTGCCTCTCGTCGATCTCAAGCCCGTCGTCATTTTCATTTCGCCCGACACGCCTTCCCTGCGTAAAATGATCGCTTCCGCGTCTTTCGCCGAAGGGACGGATTATTTCTTCTATAGCGACATGGTCGCCGATGGACGCGAAGCGCTCGCGAAGGGAACGCTTATTAAGGGAAGAACACTTACTCAAGTTCTTGCGACTGTGGAAGAAAGCCTTCAGGAAGACGACACGGTAACTATCTGCTATACATCCGGCACGACCGGAAACCCGAAGGGAATCATGCTGAGCCATCTCAACTATTGGCACAACGCACATGACTCCGCGGAAGTCGTTGAGGTCAAAAGAGGCTGGAAGAGCCTGATTATGCTGCCGCTTGACCATTCCTTCGCGCACACCGTGGGTTCGTACGTGTTTCTGTATCGCGGAGTCGCCATGTACTTTACCGACGCGCGGGGAGGCCCCATGTCCGCGTTGCGCAATCTGCCCGTCAATCTCCTCGAGGTCAATCCCGATTTCCTTTTAACCGTTCCGGCCCTGTCCGGCAATTTCATGAAAAAAATGATACAGGGCGTAGCCGCGAAGGGGCCCTTCGTCAACGGTATTTTCGAGCGGGGCGTGAAAGCGGGAATCGCGCGCGCAGGAAACGGATTCGCGAAGCCGCCGTTCCCGGTTCGCGCAAAAAACTTTTTTCCGTGGGCGCTCGCAAACGCGCTCGTTTTTCCCAAGCTCAGGGCGATATTCGGAACGCATATTAAATTTTGCGTTGGCGGCGGAGCCCTTCTGGAGATCAAGCAGCAGGAGTTTTTCAACGCGATCGGAGCTCCCGTTTATCAGGGTTATGGGCTCACCGAGAATTCGCCGATTATCTGCTCGAACTCGGCTCGTCGGCACAAGTTCGGCTCGTCCGGCGTAATCATACCGACCTTGCAGGTTCGGATCATGAAGGACGCGCACACCGAGTGCAAGACCGGAGAGATCGGCGAAATCGTGACAAAGGGCGACTCTGTGATGAAAGGCTACTATAAAAATCCCGAGGCAACGGCAGAGACGATTCGCGACAAGTGGCTCTGGTCGGGAGACCTCGGTTTCAAGGACGCGGACGGTTTCCTCGTCGTGACCGGACGCGAGAAAGCCCTGCTGATCGCGGCGGACGGCGAAAAGTACAGCCCGGAGACGATCGAGGAAGCGATCGTCAATACATCCAAATACGTGAATCAGGTCATGGCATATAACGAGCAGAATAAATTCACGACGGTCCTTGTCACGCTGAACGTTGAGGCGCTCAAGGCTGACCTGAAGGGTTCCGACGTCAAGGCCGAGGATTTTGTCAATATTATCCGCGAGGACATTACTTCTTTCGTCGAGCATCCGGACTATCGGGCAATTCCCCCCCAATGGCGGCCATCATCGTACGCTATCATCGTTAAACCCTTTGACGAGGACAACGGTCTCGTCAATTCGACGATGAAGCTCGTTCGGCACAAAGTACGCGTTTTTTATCGCGCGCGCATCGACGAACTTTACGAGTCGGGAACGCCCGAGCCGTTGTGCGAGGGCAATTTGCAGGCGCTGCGGGAACTTGGTCTCGTTAAAATCCGGGGATGAAAAACATTAATGGAGAAGAAAATGGAAAATCCGGCAATCGATGAAATAATCGCGCAGGACATCGAGTCGCTGCGCACCTGTCCGCGAAAATTAGACTGCGTTTCCTGCGAGAAGGAAACGTGCGTGAAGGTCGTGTCCGTGGCCGATTTCCCGACGGCATACGGGCATTTCTGCATTATCGGTTTTGTGAACAACAAGGACAGGAAGGATCACATAGTTATACAGAAGGGCGAACTGGGGGACGGGATCGGCGTGCTCACAAGGGTTCATTCGGCCTGCCTTACCGGGGATGCGCTCGGAAGCTTGCGCTGCGATTGCGGACCCCAGCTTCATCTCGCGCTAAAACTCATCGAGAAGGAAGGGCGGGGCATAGTGCTTTATCATCAGGAAGAGGGACGCGGCATAGGCCTCGTGAACAAGCTTCGCGCGTATGCCCTGCAGGACGCGGGTTATGACACGATCGACGCCAATACGGCTCTCGGCTTTGCTCCGGACGAACGGAATTACCGCGTGCCCGCAGAGATGCTTAAAAAGCTCGGAGTCGCAAGCGTGCGGCTGATGACGAACAATCCGGAGAAGGTCGAGGACATGGAAAAAAACGGCGTTACCGTGCTCGAGCGCGTAAGCCATGAATTGCCCACACAAGGCGAAAACAGAAAATATCTTGAAACGAAGAAAGAGCGGTTCGGCCATTTCCTCGCGCTCGATCATGAGGAGATGGGCAAATAGTCAAGAAACCTGGAGTTTGCTGTGATAACCCGCCGTTTGCCCCAGGGTGGCTGCCTCTTTGGAAACGGATATCTCCTCGAATTGCCTTTTGATTTCGAGAATTTCGTATTTGATATCCAAAAATGCCTTTACGATCACAGGATCAAAATATACGCCGGCGCTTTCCTCAATGATAGTAAGGGATTCCTCGCCGGATATAGCTTCCTTGTAGGGTCGCCTTGTCGTAAGCGTATCGAAGGTATCGGCAATTGCCGTAATACGGGCGGAAATCGGGATATCGGCACCCGTGAGTCCATTTGGGTATCCGCTGCCATCCCACTTTTCGTGATGGCACAGTGCGATTGTTTCGGCGACGTTTATGAATTGAGCCTCCGATCCATGGAGTATTTTAGCGCCGATAATCGTGTGCCGTTTCATCACGGTCCATTCCTCGGGGTTTAGGCTGGTGGGTTTTAGCAGAATCGCATCCGGTATGGCAATCTTGCCCAAGTCGTGCATTGGAGACGCATATAAAATCGATTCGACGGTCAGATCGTCCATTCCCAACTTTCGCGCGATGGCTGCCGCATACAGACTCATGCGTTTGATATGCATTCCCGTATTTTCATCCCGGTACTCTGCGGCCATTGATAAACGGTATATCGTCTCGAGAGATGCAGCCTTGGTTTTTTTGACTGCCTGCTTCAATTCTTCCGTCCTGGCCAGGACTTCCGTTTCCAAATTTTTCCGGTAATCGGTTAATAAACTGTTATATGCCTGGACTTTTAATAATGATCGCACCCGCGCCAATAATTCGAGCCGATCAATGGGCCGTGAAATAAAATCATCGCACCCCGATTCGATTCCACGGATTTTGTCCTTTGAATCCCGCAATGCCGTGACGAGTATGATCGGGACCAAATTATACACCGTATCCTGCCTGATCCTCAGTGTGAGTTCGAATCCGTCGAGAACCGGCATCATGACGTCCGAGATAATAAGATCGATCGCGCTTTCTGATAATCTCTGTAAGGCGTCCTCTCCGTTTACCGCCGTTATTATTCGATAACCCTCGGGAGCAAGAAATGCCTCAAGAAGATCCAGGTTTTGGCTTCGGTCATCCACGAGTAAAATCGTCGATATATTATTCATGTAAAACTTTCACTTTACCCAAGTATAATTCATTTCGAACCTATATAATAGCTTTGCGCATCGCTGATGCTAAATCAATTTTTCTCTTTTCTATTTATCCTGTACAATTGCAAAACCAAAAGCGCGAGCAATGATGATAGCAAGACTGTCAGATACACCTGTTTGAAACCGGCGTTCAAAGTATCCTGAAATGTTTTTTCGAGCTCGGGTTGTTTCGCGTCGATCTGCGCGAGGTAATTCGACTTCGCAGTCTCGAGCGATCCTGGAACTGCTTCTTTCATAACCGTCATCTTGCGGATCGTTTCGGTCATTTGATCTTTTGCCGCTTTCATTTTCCCTATCGCTTCCGCGCCGGGGCCGGTGCGGGCGGGCATTTTCCGCATCGCGGCAATTTGTCCATCGATTTTTATAGCGTTCGCATTCATACCGGCAATCGCGCTGTCGATTTCATCTTTCGTTTGCGCGATTATCCTTGGCGTCATTTCGGCGAACATACTGTTCGCCAGCACCTTTGCGTTTTTCGTAATGGTCGTAACGTCCGAAGCTTTCATCAAATCAAGAAGATCGGCGCTTATCGCGTTTCCGCTTGGGGCGTTCATATCGATTTTAACCATTTGCATCGATGTCAAGTCCGGTATGTTGATATCCGCAAATTGAGCCTTTGTCATCGGATCAGACTTTAGTCTGCTGAATTCATCTGTCAATTCCTGGGCGTAAGGAAGCGCCGGAACGGAGACTTCTTTCGGCATGAGGTTCATGACATTCGCCTGCACGTTCATCCCCGCATGCGCGATAAAGCCGATCATGATCGCCGGAGCGACTGTAGTCCCTATCGAACGGATAAGCGAAAGCGTCGCGAGCGCGGAGTTTGATTCTTCGCCCTTCGTGTTATCCAGCATCATGTAGTTGAGGGGCGTTCCCATCGTGAACCCCATTCCGGTTCCCGTCAGTATAAGGCTGATGATGACGTTCAGCGGCGTCGGAAAAGCTGTCGTGACAAACACAAGGTACAGCGCCCCGATGATCGAGGTAAGGAATCCGAAACCAAGAACGATTTTGACGCCGAATTTGTCGATGAGTTTTCCGGATGTCGGCGCTCCCAGGCCCGCGAAGAGGCCCAAGATAAATACGAAATACCCGCCGCGGCCCGAGGCCATCTTCAGCGCGTTTTCGGAAAACTGCGGGACGAAAATCATTCCCATCATCGTTATTCCGGTGACAAATGAGAGAGCCAGCGTGATGACTATTTTGGAATTCCTGAAAAACTTCAGGTTGATAACCGGGTCCTGCACTTTTTTTTCGGTAAAGATAAACAAGGGAAACATAAGCAGAAACACGAGGAGGAAAGGATAGACTGACGCGCTCGAGAAAGTGTTTTTAATATTGAAAAAGTCGATATTTCTGAGCCCATAGAGCAGCGAAAGCATCATTACCGTCAGAATAATGATACCGGGAAAATCAATCGGCTTTACGCTTTTTTCCTTCGTGTTCGGCAGCGCGAAAAATCCCGCGATCAAAATGAACATCGTAATAGGGACATTGACGTAAAAAATATATTGCCAGTTATTTTTTCCGAACAGGTCAAGGATCGCGCTCCCGGCCGACGCGCCGAAGATATTCGCAATGCCATAGACTCCGCCGACCAACCCAAGCGCCATACCGCGCTTTTCTTTCGGAAACGTCGTGCCGAATTCAGCGGTCGCTACCGGCATGATCCCGCCGCCGCCGAGCGCCTGAACCGCGCGGGCAATCAGCAAAACCGGAAAGCTCGCGAAGTCCTGCGACAATCCGCAGAAAAGGGATCCGAGTCCAAAGAGAAAAATACTCGTAAGGTAGATATATTTCCTGCCGAATTTATCCGCCAGCTTGCCCATGATCGGGATGCTTGCGGCGTATGCGAGAGTGTATATGGTAATCATCCATATTCCGGTTTTGGCGTCGACAAGCAAATTGTTTTGGATGATCGTTCGTGCGGGAGTGACTATTCCCGTGTCAAGGGCTCCCATAAATATTCCCAGCAAATAAACAGCCGTCATCAAGCCAAAATTCTTTTTTGGGCTTTCTTCCATATCAAGTACTCCTTGTAACTTCGCCAACATGTTGGCTCGTTGGACGATTCCTTGTAACTTCGCCAACATGTTGGCTCGTTGGACGATTCCTTGTAACTTCGCCAACATGTTGGCTCGTTGGACGATTCTTTGTGATTGATTCGTAGTTTCTAGTCGGTTATATTCGTTGCGTTATTGGCCATGATGTCGGCAATTCTTTTAAATTGCCGGATATCATCTTCCGTCAGTCCTTTCATGAAATTGACATTCCATTCTTCGAGAATGTTTTTCATGTATGCGAGTATTTTTTTTCCTTTCGCGGATAGCAAAATCAGTTTCTCCCGCTTGTCTTCGGGGTTTTCATATCGTTCGATATAGTCTTTCTCTTCGAGTTTGCCTACCGACTTCGCGATCGCACCCTTGTCGATCATAAAATATTTCGCTATCTCGTCCTGGCTGACCTTCCGGTTTTCGGAAAGGTACATCAAAATAACCTGTTCGGGGAAACCGATATCGAAGTGCGTGAGCCTGTGCTCGCAAAAGGTACGGCTATGGCGAACGATGATGGACAGGCTGTTCATTAGCATAAAACACACCTTGGGAGGCCGGAATGGTTGTCGTTGCAATTGTTGTAACGACAACCATTAATCTAATGATACGAATATTGAATGTCAAGTGAAAACAGCGGTTTTTGCGAATTTTCCTATACTTTCTTTCTCGAGAATAGGCCCCGCGCGATCGCCGAGGGCAATCCCTGTCCCGTCTTCCATTTTTTTCCGTCGATCATCAATGCTTCTACGCGCAGGCGCCTGAGTTCCTTTACCGGAACCATCAGCGGGTTTTCGCTCATAATGACCATGTCGGCGCGTTTGCCTGCCTCAAGCGTACCGGTTTCCCGTTCGTCAAAGCCCGCCCATGCCGCGTTAACCGTTAGCATTTTCAGGGCGGTTTGCGCGTCTACTGACTGATCCGCGACATAGTGATTGCAGGCGCAATGCAAAAAGTCGATCGGGTCCGGAACCGTGCAGGGCGCGTCAGAACCGAGTGAAACTTTTATTCCCATGTCGACCATGGTTTTTAAAGGAAGGATATCGAACGCGCGTTTGCCCAAAACGGATTCGACATACTCGAGCGGCTCGAGCGGCCAATCCAAAAAGGTGCTTTGCGCGGCGATATGAATGTCGTGCCGTGCGCAGACTTCGAGTCCATATGCTGTCGGAAGGCATGCGTGAATGATCGTGTGCCGGTGGCCTTGCCGGGGAAATTCCTTAAGTACCGAGTCGTACGCGCGGCATGCCTGATCGAATGCCGCGTCCCCGATCGCATGCACGGCAATCTGGACTCCTGCCAAATGGGAACGGCGGAAAAAGTCGGTGACGGTTTGATCATCATAGAAGAGAATGCCGCGGTTTGTCCCGTCGTTTGAGTATGGCTTTAAAAGCGCGGCGTCCAGGCTGCCAAAGCATCCGTCAAGGGCCGCCGCAAAGCATCCGCCGATCCTCGGCAGCTTTCGCCTCAGCGCTTTTTGCTCGTCGAGGGTTTGGAACCAGACGCGCGTTCGAAAATTCCGCCTCTGTCCCCGGGCGAAGAGGCATGCGAGGGTAACGTCGAGATCCCCGGGAAACCCGACACCCTCGACCGTGTGCATCGCGGCAAATCCCCTTGACGCCAGCAGGTCGTATCCTTTTACCATTCCGGACATAAGCTGAAGCGGCGATACTTTGTTGGTTATAAAGTCCGTCGCCTTGAAATATGCCTCCTGATTAAGCTGACCCGAGTCGGCGTTGAAACCGCGTAGCGATTTTACGGAAGCAGGGAGCATTTTCATCATTTGCGAATTTACGATACTTGCGTGTCCGTCATATTTAATTACCATAACCGGCACGTGAGCAAGCGCGCTGTCCAGATCCGCGAGGGTAAGCAGCCTTTTTTCCATGACTGAATGCGCGGAGGCGCCGAAGGCGAGGATGAACGCGGGCTTGCGTCGATTATAATATTCCGCAATGAGTTCCTTTATTTCATGTATCGCTTTTGCCCCGCGAATGTCCAGTGTTCCGGCAAAAAGGGCGAATGAGGAATAGTGAAGGTGGGTGTCGACGAAAGCAGGAAGCAAGGCCTTGTTTCCAAGATCAATAATAGAAGCACGATCATATTCGCCCGGTAATTCATTGCCGGTAAAAATGATTTTACCTTTATTTTCAACAAGATATTTTACGACGTTGTTACCCGCATCGCATGCGATTATCGAACCTTTGTAAATTTTCATTTGTTTTCTCCTTTGTACCTCTCGTCCATATATTGCAAGAAATCATCACAGGGGAGTGGCCGGCTATACAAATAGCCTTGATATTCGTCAAATCCGGTTGCATGAAGAAAATTTAACTGTGCGTCTGTTTCGACGCCCTCAGCCACGAGCTTCATGTTGTACGACTTTCCTATATCCGAAAGAGCGGTCAGCAAACCCTCGGCGGATTTATCTCCCGGCACCGTGCGTACGAAAGACTGATCTACTTTTATTTTGTCAATGGGCAAATTTCTCAGATAGCCGAGATTCGAGTACCCGGTGCCGAAGTCATCCATCGCGATTGGGCTTCCGCGCGCGCGAAGGTACGTAAGGTTCGCGACGCCCACTCCGGCATGATCCAGAAAAGCGGATTCCGTCACTTCGAACTGGAGGCGCCCAAGCGCGATTCCCGCGGCCGTTACCGTGTTTGCGATGGTTGCTCCCAGCCCGTCTATCTTGAGCTGCTGCGGCGACAGATTGATGCTGATAAGCGGAAATGCGTCGTCATCCCTTATTCTGATTTCAAGATCTTTGATTATCAGGCGAAGAATCAGTTCGCCCATTTCAGGCATCAGTCCCGAGGCCTCTAGGAGCGGTATGAAATAATCCGGTCCTATGGATGCATGGCTGTTTTCCCAGCGCAGCAAGGCTTCTGCCGAAGAAACCTTTCCGGTCCTGTCATGAATAGGCTGATACACCATGTGGAATGAACCTCCGCGCAAATCTTCGCGGAGATGCTGGATCGTGGAGATCCTCATAAGTGAATCCCTTTTCATCGCGTCGGAATACGAGCAGATGGAGTTTCCCGTTTTTGCTTCATGCATCGCGGTATACGCGTTCGAAAGCACGGTTTCCGAATCATCCCCGTCCTTGGGTACCGACACGAGAGCGATCGCGATACCGAACGGATGTTTTTTTTCGCCCGATCTGAATCCGATTCCTGCAAGATCGCGTATCATGTGCGCGAGTGCCATGAGTTCTTCGTTCTTATATTCCTCATGGAGAATAACCGAGAACTCATCGCCGCCCATGCGGTAGAGAAGTGCTCCCGATGGAATGACGGGAGGTAATGTTTCGCTCACGGATTTTAGAATGACGTCTCCCGCATCGTCGCCGAAGCATTCGTTGAACTCCATAAAATTGTCCAAATCCAAAAGCAGTACCGCGGAGTTTCGTTTTTCGGACAGGGATTCGTTCAGATCGGCGAGAAAACGGCGGCGGTTCGGCAAACCGGTAAGCACATCGGTATACAGCATGGTATGGAGGTAATTGCGGCTTTCTTCGAGTTCATCACGGGATTTGCTCACTTCGAAGGCTTGCTTTAAGAAAAGGTTCAAATAACCGAATGCCAGACCGATGCTCAGGCATAGCTGACCGGATACGGTCCTTGAAAAAGAAATAGAAGCGAGGGGGTCGATATAGTAACCGAACGTGGCTTTCCAGATAGCCGACAGGCTCAGGATACCGCATATGAAGATTCCGCCGGGAACCGACAAAACCTTGCGAAAAGAGCCCCATTTAAAAAAATCGATCACAACGAGAGTCAGCACATATAAGAGATTCAGGGCGAGCAAAGCTTCGGAAACCGTGTACATATTGCCGGTTTTTGCCTCCACGCCACCCGAAGGAAAAGGAAATGGCTCATAGAGAAAGTTTTGGGGAAAAAGATATGCGGTGCAGACAAAAAAAATAAAACAGGCAAGACCCGTAAACGCCAAAATACGGTTAAATAATCGAAGCGTTGGTGGGCCTTGAATGTTTGAACCCAGAAAGTAGGGGAGAAGGCAAAGCGAGGAGATGGCGAGCAATTCTTTGATGCGGTAAAATTCGAACGAAATTTGAATTGAATTGCCGGATAACAGCGAAATTTTCGTCATCGCGGAAGCGATCGCGTAGAGAAGCGTCGCGCTGCAAACGACGGCAATGGAGCGGTAGCCCTCCAGTTTGAAGAGCATGCGCACCGAGACAAAAAAGACAAAAGCGGTGAGCATCAGGCCGGAGCCTGCCAAATCCATTACGAGATCCGGCCAGCTCAGGCTCAAAAGTATTTCCATTTTGCAAGTATACCCCGGTCGGTCTTAATTGCCAAACAAAAAAGACGCTTACGGGTAATAATCACTCGTTTTGCCTTCGGCCGTGCTTCCAGGCGGAAGAGAATTCACGAGCGAAGAATCGGAGGTCGAGAGGAGATTCAGCCAGAAGAGGGCATACGGCGCCTGTTCGTTGTCGTGAGCCGCAAGCCACGCTGCATTCAGGCTTGCCTTGTTCTTTTGACGCAGATCGTAGACGCCCCAGTCAAACCCGGTGTTTCCCGTAAGCTTGAATCCGACGCCGGTTGCGATTGTTTCTCCTGTCGTCACGTACTGGCCGGACGGAAGGAATGTTGTGGCGCTGCTGGCTGTCGCGGGGGGAAGCGTGTTGGCAATAGCCTGAAACCTTGCGCTCAGCGTAAGCAGATGGTCAAGCCGATACATGAGACCCATGCCGTTGATAAAATCGAAAAGGTACTGGGTTTCTCCTGCTTCGATATATCGGGACGCGCGATATATTTGGGCTGGGTATGGCGCCGTTACCGTTACCGAGTCGTTCGTGTTGTTTGCGAAACGGAAACCGCCATGGGCTTTGTAGTCATTGGATCGGTACTGTCCCGGGTAAAGAATATTTGTTACCCGGGACAGATCGCACGGTGCCGCAAGCACAAGCGTTGCGGGAAAGCCGGCGGCCGTTCCCGACTGAAGTGCCCATGAACCGGGGATGCCGTTGCTTGCGGGGTTGTATATCCAGACCGCGTCTGGCTTGACGTTTACCGTGACGGTATATTTTTGCGTTGAGCCGTCCGCGGCGGTGACGGTATATACGACGGGTGTTCCGAAATTCTGCGCGGTACCCGAAGCGGGAGATATACTGTCGCCGCTGTGGGTAATTGTCGGAATCAGAGCCGAGACGGTAGTCCCGAAAGGCACCGTAGCCGAGACGGTCAATGCGGATTCGTCGATAACGCCGGTCACGACGGGCGAGGTAGCCAATGTGAATGCGGTCAACGACTTCGCGCTGCTCTTTGGCGGATCCGAAGAGGCTGTCTTGCACCCCGTTAGCGCGGACTCCAATACCAGTACCAGTAATATGATTTTTGGGTCTATTGACATACGATGTTCCTCCTCAATCGAGTTTCGTTCATCGTGATTGAGGAGTCAACGAAATGCGCGCTAAAATATCCGTAAGCGTCGTTAAATCTTGACGAGTTTATAGAACACTTTTTTAACCATTTCAGTGGTGAAAATATACAGCGCTATGATCACTGCGATTATCCCGAAAAACGGGAGACTGAGGGCGCTGAAGCCGAATATCGGGGCTAAAGGAGATAGCAGTATCAGTATCGTCGCGACAAAAACCGACATCGTCGCGATCAGGAGATACTTTCCGGGTTTGCTTTTAAGAAAAGGCTTTCTGCTGCGGATGACGAGCACGATAATCGAGGCCGACAATACCGATTCCATAAACCAGCCTGTCCTGAACTCGATCTGCCCCGCCTTCAGCACGAAAAGCAGGGCGCCGAACGTAATGAAGTCAAATATCGAGCTTACGATTCCGAACGTGATCATGAACTTTTTGATGGCCTTGATGTTCCATCGCCGCGGATAGTCTATCATTTCGGGATCTACGCCGTCCGTTCCGATGGTCATCTCCGGAAAGTCGGTCATGAGGTTCGTGAGCAGAATTTGCTTCGGCAGCAAGGGCAGAAAGGGCAACACGAGCGATATGCCCGCCATGCTGAACATGTTTCCGAAATTGGCGCTGGTAGCCATGAACACGTATTTGATCGTATTGGCGAAAGTGACGCGGCCTTCGCGCACGCCTTCGACGAGAACCCCCAGGTCTTTTTCGAGAAGGACGATATCCGCCGCGTCTTTCGCGACGTCGACGGCGGACTCGACCGATATGCCGACGTCCGCGGCATGTATCGCGGACGCGTCGTTTATTCCGTCGCCCATATAGCCTACTACGTTCCCGGCCTTTTTCAGCGCGATGATTATCCTTTCCTTTTGGTTCGGCTCGATCTCCGCGAAAACCGAAACCGATCCTGCCATATGAAGCAGTGCTGCGTCGCTCATTTGATGAAGGTCCGGCCCGGTAAGAATCTTCGCGTCTTTTAATCCGATTTGTCCGCTCACGTAAGAAGCGACCAGTCTGTTGTCGCCCGTTATTATTTTCAGGCTGACGCCGAGGTTTGAAAGCTTCGAGATCGTCTCGTTTATTCCGGGTTTCGGCGGATCGAAAAAGACCAGGAATCCCGAAAAGGTCATTTCCTTTTCGTCGTCCCTGCTTATCGGTCCATTTATCTTTATGTTTTTATGCGCAACGCCCAATATTCTGAAACCTTTCTTGCTGAGTTCCTCAAACTTTTTGTTGATGTTTTCGAGCTCGCCCTCGATAGGGGTCGTTTCTCCCCCGATGGTTTCAATGGTCGTGCATACGGCTAATACGTTTGAAAGCGCGCCTTTTGTCACCATGAGATTCGTATTTTCCTTTTTAACGAGAATACTCAATCTTTTTCGCAGAAAGTCGTACGGTATCTCGTCGGCTTTTTGATAGCCCGAAATGTCTTCCTTGCGATAATCAAGAATCGCCTTGTCGATCGGGTTCGTGAACCCGGTTTCGTAAAACGCGTTGAGATATGCATGGCGGAAAACCTCGTCGCTCGGGATCCCGCGGACGTCGATCGCGGAATTAAGCTGGACGGTGCCTACCGTCAGAGTTCCGGTTTTGTCAGAGCAGAGAATATTCATGCTGCCGAAATTCTCGATCGAAGAAAGGCGCTTTATTATCACTTTTTTACCGGCCATGCGCTTGGCGCCGTGGGAAAGGTTGATGCTGATGATCGCGGGCAATAGCTGCGGGGTGAGTCCTACCGCGAGGGCGAGCGAAAACAGGAAAGAGTCGAGAACCGGGCGGGCAAGAAAAACGTTGATGCAAAAAATGGCGATTACGAGAACGAGCGTGATTTCAATCAGGAAGTAGCCGAATTGCCGTATGCCGCGCTCGAATTCGGTTTCGAGGGGCCTGAACTTCAGGTGATCCGACACCTTGCCGAATTCGGTTTGCCTGCCGGTAAGCGCGACTACTACCGTCGCGCTTCCGCTGATAATATGCGTGCCCATTAAAAGTGAGTTAGTCCGTTTTCCAAGGGGCGTATCCGCGCCCAGGACGCCTGCTTCCTTTTCTGCGGGAAATGTTTCTCCCGTGAGCATCGCTTCGTCCACGAACAGATCCTTTGATTCGAGAATCAGGCTGTCGCCCGGAACGACGTCGCCCGCGCTCAAGATAACGATATCTCCCGGAGCGATCTGGTCTACCGGAATATCGGTCGGCACTCCGTCCCTGACGGCTTTCGTTTTTATCTGGACTATCGAAAGAAGTTTTTCTACAGCGCTTGTCGCCCCGCGTTCCTGAAAAAATCCAAGAAGCCCGCTTACGAGAACGATCGTAAGTATGATGGCGGCATCGACGGGGTCCTTCAGAAAAAAAGACAGGGCGGTCGCGAAAAAAAGAATCAGGATTATCGGGCTCTTGAATTGTGATATTAAAAGAAAAAACGAACCCGTATGTTTTCCTTTATTGAGCGTGTTCGCCCCGAAAAGTACCTGTCGTCTTTTCGCTTCGTCGGCGGTCAAGCCAGTCTTCGCGGATTCCAGTTGAGAAAGCAAGTCGGAGCCGCTGACGCTCCAGAATGACGGCGGTAGTTTAATCATTTTTTTTCCTTATTATGTCCGGCGAGTATGTAGCTTTTCAATCTTGCGCTTTGGCGGGGGGAGTGTCAATTGCGCCAGCGGACTGTTGTCCCGTCACCACCTGTAGCCAATATTTATTTTTAACGAACCGAATTGAAAAAACGAAAGGGAAAAACGGATATGGCCATAGTCGAAATACGGTTCCAGCTGATAATTGACATAGTTTGTCATTTTTGTATTTTCGTCGATATTTGCCTTGACCGAGTGAAACATGATATTGCTCCAACCGTTGATTACGGCGCTTTCATCGGTGAACGATTGGGATTTATTGTATAGGGAGTATGCTTCCACCGCGAGTCCTAAGGCGGATGTTTCGCCGATCTTGCGCTGAAAATCCAGGCCTCCTCCATAGCCGAAACTATCCGCAAAGCAGGCAAGATTGTAAATATTGCCCTTTCCGTCGGTTTCTTTCCTGAAATCGTAGTACTCGCCATTTTCATACGTGACTATTCCCTCGGCGAACACCGAAAACAGGGAATCATTTGACTTGAACGAAATACCGGGCGTAATTTTTCCGCATGCCTCGTAATTCTCGAAGGTTTTGCCGTAATCAATTTGCAGTGCGTCCAATTTCTGTTTTGAATAATAATCCGGCTCCAGGAAATATTCCGCAAATGAGCCGCTTGCCGTCGCGCCGATAAAGGGCCCGATCGATTTGTCTTCCAGAAAAGACGGTTGAAGCAGCAATCCGACTGTCGCCTGTATATTTCGCGACTTTCCGTTTATTTCCGTGGCTATGCCATGCCTGTCGCTGAATGAAGCGCTCACGCTTGAATGCAATCCCGAAACAGGCACGGTTCCCGAAGGCGTGTTTATCGGAGGGCTTTGATAGAAAACGTCGGAGGATAATAACTGGGCTTTTTGGGATACGCAGCCGGTTAACAGGATCGCAAAGACAATCGGAAATAATTTTTTTTCCATTTCTTCATTATAGCATGTTTTTAAAAATACGTTGCTTGGCAATTAACTTATGAATAAAGCTCAGGCGCATCCGATTTTGCCGTATCGGGCCAGAAAAGTTCGTATAATTTCCTTTTTAAGTTTTCGGGTCATGCTATCAGGAAAGCCTCCCATCATCGCAGAAAAGACACGGGACGCAAGTAAATAATCTTCGGTTGCGAGTTTGCCGTCGAGGATCGCATCGCGCATCCATGTAACTAAGCTGTCCCCGGATGCCGCATGCTTGGCCATTGCCGCCTTTGCGATATCGGGATAGCTCGCGAAAACCGAGAGCAATAGACGGATCAAGCCCATTCATTTCGGATTTTGGACGACGGATATTTCGGCATCCACAAACTCGCCGAGCTGTCCTTCCAAAGTTCGCGTTTTGTCATAGCGAATGTTTTTTATCAACCTCATTTCTTCGTTAAAAAGTTCGATAACGGCCCGAAGGAGATCTTCCTTGCGCGGAAAATGGTTGTAGATCGTTCGATTTGAGGCTATTGCGACCTCGGCGATATGGTCCATGCTTGCGTTCTCGTAACCCTCTTCCACAAAAACTTTTACGGCCGCGTCCAGAATGGATTTTCGCTTGGCGCTTGTGTCCCCGTTGTTTCGTTTGAGCATACTCGGAGATATTTTTACCGAGATTTCTTTTCTCTTTGTAGGATTGTGCCTGTACAGTCTTTTAAAGGAAGTAAGGCGAAGCGTCTCTCTTGCGATGAATCTTTTTGAAACTGGTGACGCGATAAATGGTAACCTCTTGCTCGGAGTATTCCAATCGCTTATTGTTCCCGCATCGGTATTTTTTGGACTCTGGATGCTGCCTCTCGGATACTTGTTTTTCAAGTCGGGTTTCATGCCAAAGACATTGGGAGCAGGGCAGATGGTCTGCAGTTTCGGTTATGTAATTCACGCGGTGTATCAGATTGTCGCACCCGGAGTCCCTGAGCAATTCGTGATGCTTTCGGTAGTCGTGGAGGTTGCGACAATTGTTTGGCTTCTGGCTTTCGGCGTGAAACGGCCATTTACTCAATCCGGGAAAGCTTCAAGGTTATAGTCAACCGTTAATAAATATATGCGCGCATAAAAATAGTGAATATCACATTGTCTTTTTTTATCGCAATTCTCATGAAACATTAATCGAAACCTCATCCGAAAGATTGATTATGAGGACGATTTTTTTATTTTCGCTTAATCGTAAAGGGGTAATGGTTTTTAACATGGGCAACGATAAAATCGATATGGACGAAACTCTGGATGCTATGAAAAAAATCAACGCAACGATAAAAGCCAAGCAAGATATCAATCCTGAAGGGTCGGTCTGTTTTTCAGAAGCGAAATCGCAACTCGCGGAGTATTATGACATACAGGACGTTCCCAGGGAACTACGACGTCGCCTGAGAAACGCAACGCGCTCAAGTACTGCCGTTCAGTCCGACAAAGGGCGACCGATTCTGTTAACGGTCGTCGTAATGTTTATATTGGCGATGTTTATTTTTCTTCTTGCGATGCTTCTGGAAAAGCCGGCGAGTAGTTACATCGACTTAAACTGGCTC
>Ga0302293_10000710_pt1 | contig 17186 bp, 17 predicted proteins | sample III_Fen_N2_2_FD_198758 | JGI IMG/M metagenome (GOLD analysis project Ga0302293, IMG submission 198758) | Peat permafrost microbial communities from Stordalen Mire near Abisko, Sweden - III_Fen_N2_2 | ecosystem: Environmental > Terrestrial > Soil > Wetlands > Permafrost | place: Sweden: Abisko...
GCCGATACGCGGGAATATGCGGTTACAAGGGATGCTTCCGCAGGCATTTGGGAGACAACCGTTCCGGCGTCTTCCTTTCCTTCGGGAATTCTTGAGGTGAAATCGAATATTACCTGAGAACGGCCCATCGTGATCAGCATGTCGGTGATGGAAAGACCGGTGATTGCGGGAATGGCGACGCGGTCGTTCTCGGGTCCGCGGCTGACAACAACGCTTACTTCAATCGGTCCGGTCAAAGGCGTGTCCTGAAGCGGGTTTTGCTCGAGGATGGTTCCGGCAGCAGCCGTGCTGAATCGGTATAAAGGCGGATCCTTGATTGAAAGAAGCGGAGTTGTCATCGACGTAAAGAGCGTTTGCAGGTGTATCTTTACGTCATCGATATTTTGTCCGACGAAGTTTTCGACGCGGTCAACTATAACGCCCCGGCTTACCACCAGATTGATGCGTCTGCCGGCTTTGACGATCGCGCCGGGCGAGGGACTTTGCTCGAGAATCGTTCCTTTGTCGGCAGTGCCGTCGGAATAACGGAGCTGAATCTTCGGGTAGAGTTCTTTTGCCTGCATTTCCAGCATGGCGACGGCAAGATCTTTGCCCTTGAGGTCAGGAACCATAACCTGCTCGCTGCCTTTGAGCGAAAGGAAGAAAACGACCAGGCATGAGGCGATGGTCAAAATCAGGACGGTGAGACTTGAGAGAAGCACGGTGCGGGAGTTAGCTTTAAGTTTTTCTGCAAGATTGTCAAAATCGAGATGAATGTCCGGAAGATTGAATCTCATATACCTTTTCCTAATTCTGTGTTGATAAAGTCGCGGGAACCGTTCAAAAAGGCTTTCCAGTCGAGCGGTTTTCTGGTTCGCCACTGGAGACGTTCCAGGATCAAGAGGCCGTCACCAGTTTGTACCAGAATTCCTTCTTTCTTGTCTATGCCGATTACCGTACCGGGTGCGGCGGTTGCCTCCGCAACCGGGGCGGATGTTACATCCGCCATGTACACATGCGCTTTGAGTATGAGCAGAGTCTGATCCCCCGCGCGGGTGAAGGTACCGGGCCAGGGGGTGAATGCCCTGATCTGCGCGTCGATGTCGTGGGCGCTCCTGTTCCAGTCGATCTCCGCCTCTTCCTTGCGTATCATCGCGCAATAGGTTGCCATCCCGGCGTCCTGCGTGACCGCGCACACCGTTTCCATTTCGATATGATCGAGGGCTTCGACCATCATCGGCGCGCCTTCGCGGGAGGTTTGCTCAAGCAGTTCGTCGGCAGTTTCAGTTCCGTTAAGGGAAATGGTTTTTTGCAAAATGATATCGCCAGCGTCCATTTCAAGCGCCATCTTCTGGATGGTAATTCCCGTCACATTGTCGCGGGCAAGAATAGCCGCAGGAACCGGCGCGCAGCCTCGCCAGCGCGGCAGAAGGGACGGATGAAGGTTGATCGCACCGAGAGGAAAAAGGTCGAGGGTTTTGGGCCCGAAAATCTTGCCGAAGGCAAAACAGGCCATGATATCGGGTTTTTGGGCAGCTATGAGGGAACGGACTTCGTCATTTATTTTTTCGGGGGTTAAAATCGGGATGTCTGCACCGATAAGACCCTGTTTCTTGAGGCGTTCGGCGGCAAGGGCAACCGGCGTCTGTATCAGCACTGGAGAGCGCCCCTGTGGTGCGGCCGGATTGGTGAGTACGGCTACGATCTGATGTTTTCGCGCGATTTCCTCTAGTGAGGGCACCGCGCAGTCCGGACTGCCGGCAAATAGAACTCTGAGCATATGGCCTCACTCTTCCTTTTTTTCGGCTTTTTTCAGGAATTTTTGCTCTATTTTCATTTTTTTATCGGCATCGAGACGGTCAATGAACAAAATGCCCTCAAGATGGTCATATTCATGCTGGATAACCCTGGCGAGAAAATTATCGGCTTCAAGGTTAAACCTTCGCCCTTTTTCGTTTCGCGCTTGTATCGTTATGCGTTCCGGACGGATCACGTCTTCATAGGTTTTGGGAATACTGAGGCAGCCTTCCTCATAGGAACACGTTTCAACGGATGTTTCGACGATCTGGGGGTTGATAAACGTACGTTCGACCCCGTCGTCCGCCTTGACTACGAAAACCCTGATTCCGCGTCCAATCTGGGGCGCTGCGAGCCCGACGCCTTCTTCTTCTTTCATCGTGACAAACATATCCTTGACCAGTTCCCGGATTTCATCGGTAATTTCCGCGACTGGTTCTGCTTTTTGCCTGAGTATATCGGTTCCTAATTGTACTACTTTCATATCTTCAAATTACCGATTTGCCTTTGGATGGTCAATGTCCCGTGAATAACTGCGCTTTCTCACCCTGTCTGCTTGACAAAAAAACCATAAAAATCCATTTTTAGGTATGGAAATATCAATCTTTGAGAATGACGATTCAATGCCTGCCAATGTCAAAAAAGCCGTTTCAAAAGTTTTGCCTTCTTTTGTGGGAAACAATGACGATTCCTCCCTTGCCAATGATGCGGTATTTATTGCTTCTGCCTTTGGCGACAACGGAGCGTTTGGATCGATAGTAACCGTTAAAGATTCTGCCCGGGCCGAGGCTGAACAGCGTTTGGTCATGAGTTTTCAGAAAAATATCGAACTTTTGGTGCAAAAAACATGGGTCGACAAGACTGACGAGGCGATGAAAGAAGAAATGGTCCTCAGGATCAACACTCTTTGCAAGAATCTTTCAAAGTATGATTATCATTCATCGCTTTCCGAGTTTCTTCCCGTTTTGCACGACGTTGTCTATCTTTTGTTCGGAACGCTTGCGAAAAACGACGGTTTTCTCGAATATGCCGTGCGAATCGACCCCGATTTCGGTTTTTTTTGGTATTACATCAACAGTTTGCCTCCTCATGACAAATGGTCCGAGGAAAAATGCCGCGCCGCAGTTCTTCTCGGTATCTGTTTTCTTGCCAACTTCTAGGAGTCCCCAATGGATCTTGATTCCGTCTGCCTAACGCTGCGGTCCGCCCAAACCCGTTTGGCCCGGCGTAACGCGGACGAAAAAAACCGCGCGCTTCTCGCCGTCGCTTCTGCCCTGGATGCTGACCGAAAGGCGATTCTGGAAGCGAACCTCAAGGATGTCGTGCGCGAACGCGCTCGTGGAATGAAAGAAAGTCTGATCGCGCGCCTTTCGCTTTCCGACAAGGGTCTCGACGATATTATTTCTTCCCTCAAAGTGCTCGTCGAGCAAACTGATCCCATCGGGCAGGTAATCGGCGGCTGGAAAGTGCCGAACGGCCTTGAAATCCGGCAAGTGCGCGTCCCTCTCGGCGTCGCCGCGGTTATCTATGAATCGCGCCCGAACGTCACGGTCGACGTCTTTGCCCTTGCCTATAAAAGCGCCAACGCCGTTTTGCTCCGCGGCAGCTCGTCCGCCCTCGACTCGAACCGCGCAATCGTTAAAGCGATAAAAGCGGGTCTCGCAGCATCGGGCGGGGAAGTAGACGCAGTTGCTCTATGCGATGCGGACACAGGCACGAGCGCATCCAGCTCGGCGGATTCCGGAAAGGGCGACACCCACGCTGATGTCGATTGGATACTCAACGCAGTAGGTAAAATAGATATTGTGCTTCCCCGTGGAGGCGCAGCCCTTATAAAGCGCGTGGTGGAAAACGCCCGTATCCCGGTCATCGAAACCGGTTCGGGCATCTGCCATGTGTATGTCGACAATTCCGCAGACGCAGAGATGGCCGTGCGGATAATCGAAAACTCGAAGATACAAAAACCGGGTGCGTGCAATTCGCTTGAATGCCTCCTGGTGCACCGCGATCGCGCCAAGGAAATCCTGCCCCGCGTAAAAGACGTTTTCGTCAAATACGCGGAAAAAACGGGACGTTCTGGCGGAGTCGAGCTTCGCTGCGACGAACGGTCCTATGAGATACTCGCAAGTGTCGGCAGCGCCTCTGGTGCAGCCTCAAACATTGTGCGCGCGGGAGCCGATGACTGGGGTTTCGAATTTCTCGACTATATCCTCGCGGTCAAGGTCGTCGACTCGATCGAAGAGGCAATCGCGCATATCAATAAATACAACACCAAGCATTCGGATACCGTCGTAACCGAATGCCGCGCGATGTCGCGCCTCTTCCAGAGCGAAGTCGACGCGGCGTGCGTCTACGTGAATGCCTCGATCCGGTTTACCGACGGCGGCGAGTTCGGCCTCGGCGCGGAGCTCGGAATCAGCACGCAAAAACTTCACGCGCGCGGCCCCATGGGACTTACCGCGCTTACTACTTACAAATACCTCATCGACGGTGAAGGACAGGTCAGGCCATGATCAAAAAAGTAATAGGGGACGCGCGAAAGATCGTCATCAAGATCGGGTCGAATTCCCTCGCCAAAAAAGACGGAACCATCAATCCGGAATTCATGAAAGAATTCGCCGATCAGTGCGCAGCTCTCATGAAAGAGGGAAAGCAGATCGTTCTTGTCTCGTCCGGGGCGCAGGTCGCCGGCCTTTCGACCCTTGACCGATGGGCCCGCAAAAAGGACATTCATTACCGTCAGGCTTTGTGCGCGATCGGGCAGGTCGAGCTCATGGACAACTGGCGCACCGCGTTTCGCGCGTCGGGACTGCATATCGGGCAGCTTCTGCTCACCAAAGAAGATTTTCAGGACGACCACCGAACGCTCAACATGCGCAACACGATCTTCACCCTCGTCGACGAGGGCGTCGTCCCTATCATCAACGAAAACGATTCGGTTTCCTACGAGGAAATCAAGATAGGCGACAACGATAACCTGAGCGCATTGACCGCCATCCTCTGGAGCGCGGATTTGCTGATTCTCATCAGCGACATTGACGGCGTGTACGACAAGAATCCGAAAGAGCACGCTGACGCAAAACTGATAGAGTCGGTCGCCGACATTGCCGAACTCAGGAGCACTATTTCCATCGGTTCGACGAACAGTTTCGGAACCGGCGGCATAGAGACCAAGCTTGAGGCGGCGGACAAAGTTACCGCCTACGGCATGCCGATGCTTCTCGTCAACGGATCCCGTCCGCGGTTTCTCGAGGCGCTTGCAAACGGCAGCCAGGTCGGAACCGTATTTCTCGCCCGCGAATAATTTTTCCCGGAAATAATGTGGAGGCTCTTATATGGAAAAGCGCAAGGTTGGATGCATAGGAATTGGCGTGATGGGCTCGGCTCTCATGCAGGCGGTAGTTAATGTCGTCGGTTCCGATCAGGTAATGGTGTATGATCCCGATACGATCAAGGCCGAGGCCTTTTGCAGACTCACAGGCTGCGTACTCGCGCCGTCAAACCGCGAAATAGCGGCCGGCGCGGATTTCGTGTTTCTCGCCGTAAAGCCCCAGTATCTTCCCCCGGTTCTTGAGGAAATTGCGCCCTCCCTTGCCTCCGATACGATCATCGTTTCGATGGCTGCGGGCGTAAAGATAGAAATGATCAGGAAACATCTCGACGGTCATCCGCGCATTATCAGGATCATGCCGAACACGCCGGCTGCGGTCGGCTGCGCAATGATCGCCGTCGCTCCCGATGCCGCGGTTTCAAGCGCCGATATCGACGAATTCAAGCGTCTCCTTTCATTGGCCGGCCTCACCGAAATAACCCCCGAATCCCTGATGGATGCGGTTACCGCCGTATCGGGCTCGGGTCCTGCCTATGCGTATCTTTTTATCGAGGCTCTGTCCGACGCAGCCGTGAAAATGGGCATGCCCCGGCAGCAGGCGATCAAGTATTCCGCCCAGACGCTTAAAGGCGCCGCCGAAATGGTTCTCCAGACCGGAACGCATCCCGCCGCGCTCAAAGACGGCGTCTGTTCGCCCGCCGGGACTACGATCGCAGCCGTGACAAAGCTCGAAGAATGCGGATTTCGCACGGCGATAATACAGGCAGCGCTTGCGGCATGGGAACGGTCGAAAGAACTGGGAAAATAACACGGGAAAACAGGATTATTTTTTCAGGTGTTTGGCGACCATGTCGTACAATTGGTCCGGCTTGAAGGGTTTATAGAGGTAATCGCAGATATATTTCTTGTGCTCGTTGATGGACTCGTCGGTTGTATGGGTTGCGGTCTGTGCGATGATCGGCGCGGTCATCGCAAGTTCGTTCTTGATTTTTTTGGCGGCTTCATATCCGTTCATCCGGGGCATATGTATATCCATCAGGATCAAAGAGTAATAATCCTTGGGTTTTGACGTGCATTTGTCTACTGAATCAATTCCGTCAATAGCCAATTCATTTGGGATACCCTTCGATTCAAGAAGAGTCATGATGATTTCGGCATTGATTTCATTATCTTCGACTACAAGTACCGGCGACATAATTACTCCTGCAAACAGTATACACAAAATAAAAATGATTTGCTCTGAATAACTTTATTTTCGGCACTTTTTAATAATATGAGATACGAAAAAGGATATTTCGCCGAAATCCCGATTTTTCGTACGCTTTTTGCGCCGGAATATTGGTCAATTTGACAAAAAGCGCGATTTTCCGCCCTTTTTCCATCCGTTCATGCGCGGTATGCTGTACAAGTGAAGCGGCAAGTCCGCGATTCCGCCAGTCAGGCATGGTATAAACCCCGCCTATTTGGTCCCAATTTAGGCCGAGCGCGTTGGTTCCCGCTTTTGCGACGATTTTTCCGTTCATTTCCACGACAAAAACAACTTGTGTTTCAAGTGATTTTTTGAGCAAAGCTTTCATCGCTTCCGGGACAAAAGGATCTCCCGGCGGAATGACTTCTTCTTTCTCGTAGCCTTCCTGCAAGGGACTGATCTGTTCGATGTCCCCCAAATCCGCTTGCCTCAAGGTAAACTCGGCGCCGTCCGCCTTCACGGGCATTCCGGATCCATGCGGCATACTGTCGGTTAAGTTTTCAAGCGTCATGAGCTGATAGTCAACTGCCCTGAATGGCTCGCTTCCGACGATGGTTTCCAGAAAGAGCGAATCGTTCCGGCTTCCGATAATACAGCGGACTTTTGTTCGCGACAGAAAATGCGCGATAAGGGGAGCATAGGGCGTTGGGTCGACAGTTTCGCGAAAACAGTGAAAAAGGATGCTGGTTTTTGTCACGAGCAGGATTCCGTCAATTATAGATCCGGCTGACTCCGCAAAGAAAACAAGATGACGGACTTTATCCGCCGGAAATGACGGAACGCCGTCCTCCGCGAGATGGCTCATCAATGTTATGCACCGGTACTCCCGTTCTTTGAGGAAATCGATGCATGCGGTGAAAGTGTCCCGGTGAACCGTCCGCAGTATCGGCATTATCGTATCCCTGTCAGGGGCATAATGCCGTCGGGCGTAAAATCGCCGGCAAGCGCGCCAAAGGCCGCCGTGAAGGAGTAGGGTGAATAGCTGTAGATGGCGATGGCCGATTTGATTTGCGGCACTTCCTCGAGCAGTACGGGCGACATTGACGAGACGACGACGATGCGGGTTTTAAGCCATTGCAGGCCTTTCAGGACAGCGAGGCTTTCCTGACCGGAGAGGCAGTAAATGAGCGTGTCGTAGTCTTGTGCTTTTCGGTAAAGCTGATTGTTGATTTCCGCGGTATCGGATGCGGGAAAGCGTTTTTTTCCGGCTTCGAGAAACGCCGGATAGGATCCCGCGATGAGCGTTTTCTTGTTTTTTTCTTGAGTGAGCGGAAGGTTCGCGCCGCGGACTACCGTGACCGAGCGGACTGCCTGCGAAAGGAAAAACGCCTTCCCCTCGGGGTCAGGAACGAGACTCGCAATCTTGTCTATATCCGGATAAACCGGAACCGAGTTTTTATCCTTGAAATAGGCAAGTTTGGAGAGAATGACCCGCTTTGCCGCATCCTCGACCCGAGCGTGGAAACTTTTGGAAGCCTTCATCCGTTCGATATTGCTTTCCCATAACTCTTCGTGAAAACCGGGCGTCGTCGATGACTCGATTATGTCGTTTCCGGCCTCAATCGCCATACTGACGGCTTTCGAAACGCTTCCCGCGTATTCGGTCGCGCCGTTCATCATGATGTCGTCCGTGATGATAAGACCGGTGAATCCCATCTGGTCGCGGAGTACGTCATTTAAAAGATAGTGCGAGAAGGTCGCCGGGGCGTTCGAATGGGTGACTTGCGGATAATTGAGATGCCCGCTCATGATTGCGGGAACTCCCGCGTTTACGAGATATTTGAAGGGAACCAGTTCCCGCGCATTCATCAGTTTTTCGCTGATATCGATTACCGGAAGCTGACCGTGACTGTCCTCTCCGGTGTCGCCGTGTCCCGGAAAATGCTTTGCCGTCGTCATGACGCCCGCCGCCCTGCTGCCCAAGACAAACGAAGAGCCGAGAATGCCCGCAGAATCGGGATCTTCCCCGAACGAACGCGGCCCGATAACCGTCGAATTATGGTCGGTGTATAAATCCACAGCCGGGGCGAAATTAAGGTTGATGCCGATCGCGCGCAGTTCGCGCCCGATGTAAAAGCCGGTATACCAGGCGTCGGCCGGGATTCCCGAAGCGCCGATCGAGAGGTTGCCCGGCGTGTCGCTCGTCAAACCCTTGATGTGGCGGATCCATCCGCCTTCCTGGTCGGTCGCTACGAAAAGCGGAATGCGAAAACGCCCCGACTCGGCCTTCTTTTGCAAAAGCGAAACAGCCTGAGCGACCTTGACCGTATTGTCCGTGTTCCAGCCGAATACCTTGATGCTGCCGAGCGCCCTCTTTCCCACCCAGTCAATTACCTGCTCGCTTGGCTCTTCGCCGGCCCAGCCGAACATCAGTATTTGGGAAAGCAGTTCCTCGTCGGTCATGTCGGCTACGATTTTTACGGCAAGTTCCGCGTCGGGAATGGCGTCCCAAAAATCGGGGGTTTTGCCCTCGCTCGCGCTTGATGACAGAAAAAGAAAGGCTGCGGCCATAATGATGGGTATCGTGAGGAAATTTCGCGCGCGAAGTTTCACTTATATGCCTCGCATCGGTCCTCGTCAATGCAGGATGAGGCAGCGTGCGCGGCAATGGCGCCGTCGGCCGCCGCGGTAATAATCTGGCGGAAGGGTTTCGAGCGGACGTCTCCCACGGCGAAAAGGCCATGAATGGACGTTTGCATGTTTTCGTCGGTAATGAGGTATCCCGACTCGTCGGTTTTTGCGAGCGTTGCGAGTTCCGTTCGGGGCGTCATCCCCACAAAGACAAAGACCGCGTCGCAAGAAAGTTCCTCGCGCTCTCCGGTCAAAGTATTTTCAACGAGAATCGACGTGACTTTTCCCGCGTTGCCGGTCGTGCCGCGAATCTCGAGCGGTATGGTATTGAAGCGCGCGGTAATGTGCGGGTTATGGAGAGTTCTCTCTGCGAGCGCCTTTTGCGCGCGAAATCGGTCTTTCCGGTGAATGATCGTAATCCGGTCGGTAAGGTGAGAGAGAAAACCGGCTTCGTCGCAGGCCGTGTCCCCGCCGCCCACCACCACGATATGCTTGTTGCGGAAAAAAGGACCGTCGCAGGTCGCGCAGTACGAAACGCCCTTGCCGCAGAATTCCTCTTCTCCGGGAATCCCCAGATTCCGATGTTCCGCGCCGGTCGCAAGCACCACCGTACGGGCTTGCAGAACCTCATTTTCGGCTCCTGTCCGTTCGACCGATACCGTAAAATAGCCGGGTTTTTTTCCGATGCCGAGCACCTTGGCAGAACTGATTTCCGCACCGAACTCAATCGCCTGTTTTTTCAAATTTGACGAAAATTCGTACCCGCTTACCGGTTCCGGAAGTCCCGGGTAATTTTCAAGAAGATTGATAAGGATTGCCTGACCGCCCTCGTTTTGTTCCTCGATTACCAGTGTTTTAAGGTTGGAGCGGCCGGCGTATTGCGCTGCCGTGAGGCCTGCGGTTCCGGCGCCTATAATTATCAGATCGAATATATTTTCCATAGTGTGTACTGTATGAGTTGCCTTGTGCTTCAGTCAAGCCAATAAACGCGGTCGGGAGCCTTTTCGTTCAAGTACATACGGGCATACCTCCCTGAGTGCTCGACCCGCACATCATTCGGAAAATAGGTTGAATGGAGAAACCAGACCACGTCGAGAATATCGTCGAGGCAATTGGAAACGGTGTATCGATAATAGAGCTCCGAATTCTCGATTTCGGCCTTTCGCGCCGGATCGTCGGCCAAATCGGGGTCGACCGACGCCCTGAGCTGACTCCTAAGCCCGCCGTACCATGCATGAGTCACCGCCAGCAGATTCAGCTTTTTTTCCTTGTCCATCCGGTAGAGCTCATAGAGCCCGGATACCGACGGAACCTTCAGCGTAATTTCGTATTTATCGGCCTTTTTGAGGGCAGACCAGACAAGCGTATAATAAATCTCGTTCTTTTTGACTTTACCGGAAATCCCTGGCGCAAGATCAAACATGCTGGTATTACCTTCTTGATATATATCATTTTATAGTAATAAACCGAAATTGAACAGCAATGGAGCCGATCGGGTTACTTTAGTGCCCTCTCTTGCCAAAGTCCGCAGGTTTCGGTATATTAAATCTACGATTTGGCGCCAGTCCTCGGGGATACCCTTCGGGCGGCGTAAGGAAGTGATTGAACCAAATCGCTTCGCGATTTTTGGCGCCGTACCCAAGCGGTAAGGGAGAGGTCTGCAAAACCTTTATGCGACAGTTCGATTCTGTCCGGCGCCTGAAAAAGAAACCCGTCCATTGCGGCGGGTTTTGCTTTTTTAAATCCGGGAAAGCGAAGAGCGTTCGGGTGCTGAGTGTAATATGTACCAAAATATCAATTTTTGGTACATTTGATTGACATATGTCCCAAAATCGATGAAAATGGGACATATGAACAGCTTTGATCCTAAAAAAGCGAATAACTCGTTGCCGTTTCTGCCGCCTGATACGGCTAAAACCGAAACTATTGCTATTCTCAAACAGGAGAGTCGCGCCCTTCGCGCTCTTGGTGAGCTTAAGGGTTTCGCCAACATAATTCCAAATCAGTCGATTCTGATCAATGCAATTGTTCTTCAGGAAGCAAAGGACAGTTCTGAAATCGAGAATATTATTACGACTCAGGACGATCTCTACAAGGCAGTTTCAACCACCATTTCGAAAACTGATCCCGCCGCTAAGGAAGTCATGTTTTATCGGGAATCGCTGTATGAAGGTTTTACCAAGATACGCGCTCGCGGTCTCCTGTCGATAAACGACATCATCGATGTGCAGCGATTACTCATACAGAATGACGCGGGCATCCGGAAGGCAAGCGGTACGGCGCTCGTGAACGATCGCACGCATGAAGTGATATATACGCCGCCCGAGGACTCTGCTGTCATTTACGCACTGCTTAAGAACTTCGTTGAGTATCTTAATGACGACGAGCCGACCCTTGTTAAAATGGCGATCCTGCATTATCAGTTTGAGACCATCCATCCTTTCTATGACGGTAACGGCAGAACGGGACGTATTATCAATATGCTGTATCTAATTCTCAAAGAATTTCTGGACATCCCGATTCTGTATCTCAGTTCATATATCATCAGAAACAAGACAGCATATTACGACCTGCTTTTATCGGTCACGAAGGACGATGCATGGGAAGCGTGGATTCTGTTCATTCTGAAAGGCATCGAAGAGATCGCGAAAGAAACCATACTGAAAATACGGAAGATAAGGGATCTCCTCGATTCCACGATTGCTATCGTCAAGGACAAAGTTCCCCGAATCTACTCGAAGGAGTTGGTCGAAACTCTTTTCGTCAATCCATATTGCAAGGGCGAGTTTCTCGTCGCTTCTCTTGGCATCGAACGGAAGACCGCGGCCAGATATCTCCTTCAACTTGAGGATTCAGGAATTCTTGAATCGGTGAAGATTGGCACCGAACGAATTTTTATACATAAGGAACTTGTTCGGTTATTGAAGGAATAGATGGAGCCTGTTCCTGTCGTAGGAACACTTTCTTGTGCGCTTCTTTCTCCCGACGAACCTGCTACCCAGGTCATGGTAGAAATCTGATTTGCCTTCTATGGATTAATAATTGCCTATAGTTTGTGTCTGAAATCATCGAAAATTGCCTATGTTTTGTGCTAAATCCGGATTATTATGATAGACTTGAGTTCCGGAAAGGAGCGCTCTGTGGTTTTTGAACGGACGATCAGAGAAAATCTCGAACAATGGAAGCAATCGGCATTTCGGAAACCTTTGGTTATCTGCGGCGCCCGGCAGGTCGGAAAAACGACTTTAATCAGGGAATTCGGCAAGTCTTTCGGCACTTTTTTTTCACTGAATCTTGAGCTCGAAGAACACCGTGCGTATTTTTCCGGCAAACTGACAGCGCAAGAAATGCTTCAAAAAATCTCCCTGGATCTCGGAATCCGGAGAACCGGCGATACCCTGCTTTTTTTGGATGAAATACAGCACAGTCCCGAAGCAATTGCCTTTTTGCGATACTTTTACGAAGATATGAACGATCTCTATGTTATTACGGCAGGATCGCTCCTCGAAGTAATGATGGACCTTAAGCAAATTAGCTTTCCCGTCGGCCGTATCGAGTATCTATACCTTTTTCCAATGAATTTCCGGGAATTCCTCAAGGCAACCGGAGAAACAGAAGTCCTTACGCTTATGGAAAGCATTCCCGTTCCATCATGGGCGGAGGAAAAACTGGAAGCGCTTTTCAAGAGTTATACGCTGATCGGCGGCATGCCCGAGGCGGTAGACCGTTATCTCCGGACAAAGGATATCACGCAGGTTGCCGACGTTTACAGGAATCTTTTTACGACGTATGCCGACGACGTCGCAAAATACGCCAGAACGGAAACCAAAAAAAATGTCATTCGTTTCGTGATTGAAGCGTCCCCGCTTGAAACCGGAAAGCGCATAACATTTGAAAAATATGGTAATTCCAATTACCGTTCGAAAGAAATCGCTCAGGCCCTGCGTATTCTGGAACGAGCCATGATCCTCTATCTCCGATATCCCGTTACTTCCTTTACGGTTCCGATTCGTCCCGACCTTAAGCGGAAACCGCGCCTCCAATTTCTGGATACGGGTTTGCTTAATTTCAGGTCGGGACTCCAGTCGTCATTTTTCGGTCCTGAACCGCTCGACACTCTCTATAAGGGTATACTCGCCGAACAGATCGTAGCGCAGGAACTGCTTTCCGTAACATGCAAGGAAGCGGAACCGCCCTCATTCTGGGTGCGCGAAGAGAGCCAGTCGAATGCTGAGGTCGATTTTATAATTCAGAGACGCGACATTCTCGTCCCTGTCGAAGTGAAGTCGGGAAAAACGGGAACGCTGAGGTCCCTTCATTCCTGGATCGACCGTGCGGCCTTGGTCGTTGGCTCACATTCCACTAAAAAGGAGCTTCTTGCCGTCCGTTTGTATTCAGGGATTTTTTCGGTAGAACACATCAGGACACCGCAGGGGACTCCCTTTATGTTGATCAATTTGCCCCTGTTTCTCGCGAGCAGGACAGGCGAATATATCGACAAATATCTTGGGGCGTGAACCTCAGAGATTGAGTGGCGATAATCGTGCAAATTTCAAGTTGAACTTGAAATTTGCACGATTTCAGGTATACTATTCTTATGATTCCACGAAAAATACAACCGGTCCTTTTGGAACGGGCCCGCACATATCCTGTTGTCACGGTTATAGGTCCGAGGCAGGCGGGGAAAACAACGTTAGTACAATCGACCTTTCCCGACTATACCTATGTGAATCTTGAAAATCCGGAAACCCGTACTTTTGCTCAAACTGATCCGCAGGGTTTTTTTTCGACCTGGTCCGAACCCCTTATTATTGATGAAATCCAGAGAGTCCCCGAATTGCTGTCATGGATTCAAGTTAAGGTCGACGCCCAACGAGGGAATGGTTTATTTATTCTGACGGGAAGTAACCAAAGCGAATTAGGTGCTGTAGTTTCGCAATCATTGGCTGGTCGCACCAGTCTGCTCACTCTCTTACCCTTGTCTTTAGAAGAACTTTCATCGTTTGGCGCCCCGCTTGAACGTGACACCTGCCTGGTTCAAGGCTTCTTGCCCCGCGTGCATAATGAGAAGCAACCGCCGACGCAGGCATATCTGGATTACCTGGCCACCTATGTCGAGCGGGATCTCAGGCAATTGATCAATGTAAAGGATTTGCATCGCTTTGAGACGTTTTTACGTCTGTTAGCCGGAAGGGTAGGGCAAATTCTCAATTTGAGTGCGCTTGCCGCCGATACGGGCGTAAGTTCCACGACGTTAGGCAGTTGGCTGAGCGTTCTGGAAGCTTCGTTTATCGTGTTTCGACAGACACCGTTTTTTTCAAATACAGGAAAGCGGTTGGTTAAAAGCCCGAAAATTTACTTTTACGAAAGCGGTCTGGTTTCCGCGTTATTGCAGGTCGAAACGCCGACGCAGGCTTCCAGAGATCCACTTTTGGGCGGTATGTTCGAAAACATGATCGTGGCGGAAGTCAAAAAATGCCTGTTTAATCGGGGAAGGCATGATATTCTATCGTTTTATAGGGACAGTTCCGGTCTCGAGGTTGACCTTATTCTTGAAAAGCAGAGGATTCCATACGCATTCGAGATAAAAGCCTCCCGTACGTTTTCTCCCGACTTCCTTCGCTCGCTTCGCAAGTTCAAGTCAATAACGGGAGATGTCGGCTCGCTCAATGTGTTGTATGGCGGCATTGAATCCCTCACCGGTTCCGATTATTCCGTTTGGGATTTTACGAATACGTATCGCGCAATAGAAATGATTGGGGAGTAAGTGGGGTCTGACGCCATTTTGTTCCTGTCACAGGAACAAAAGCGTAAAAACGTTCTTGACGCAGGAATATTAAAGTCCTACTATATTAATTATGGATACTAGTACTATTACCGAAATCGAGTCGGTAATGAGCCGCCGTATAGCTTCTCTTCCCGCACGGATAAGGCCTCTTACCCGGGAAAACGGCGCGCTTTCTTCGGGAAACATTGCGCTTCCCGAAGGAAGCGCATTGCCCCGTGCTCTCCTCTTAACCGGTTCCCGGGGTGTCGGAAAGACGACATTTCTCCTGCACCATGCCCGGGAAAGCCGGATGCTTTATTTCTCTGCGGATAATCCGATGCTTGCGGGAGAGCCGCTTTACGAGACGGTGAAGTCGATGTTCATGGCCGGTTATGAGGGCGTGATCGTGGACGAGGTACATTATGCGCGCGACTGGAGTCTTCATCTGAAAGCTCTTTATGATGATTTTCCCGCTCACCGCCTCTGGATCAGCGATTCGTCGGCGCTCGTTCTGCGTTCAGGGTTTGGCGACACATCCCGACGCTTTGTTCCAATCCGCTTGCCTCTCCTTTCGTTCCGTGAATTTCTTTTTCTTGAGACGGGTATCGACTATCCCGTGTGCGATCCTTTCAGCGGCACGGTGAAACTACCGGTTGAGCCAACGCCCCCGATTCTCAATTTATTCCGGAAGTATCGTTCGTCCGGAACGCGGCCTTTTTATGCTGAAGGCAATTTCGAAGACCGCATGCTCGCGGTTCTCGACAAAACCCTGTATTCCGATGTTCCCTTTTTTATCCCGAATATTACGGACGGAAATCTAAGGCTCATGAAGGCGATAACCGGCACTCTTGCCGCGTCCGCGATTCCCCGGCTCCAGGTGCGTTCTCTATGCGCGGACTGGGGCATCGGAGCCGACAAACTCTATCAGATACTTTACGTGATGGAGTCGGTCGGCGTGCTCAGGATCGTCCGGACCGAGAACGATACCAAGGCCAAATCGGCCGGTGATAAACTTTTTTTTGCCGATCCTGCCTTTTATTCCGCACTCCATGGCAATCCGGGCACAGCGCGCGAAGCGCTCGTTGCGTCCCTTTGCGCCGATGCCGGGTGGACAGTCGAAACGACAAGAGACGACTCGACGGGTGACTTCGTGATTACGAGACCGACTGTTTCAGGCGTTCAAAAACTAAAAATTGAAGTTGTCGGCACTTCGAAAAAGATAAAGAGCGCCGACTTCGTGATCCGCGATGACATCGATTATCCTGCTGCAAACGCAGTGCCGATGTGGCTGTTGGGAATGGGGTGGTGAGAAAGTGAATTTAAATTTCTTCTATGAACAGTCGCCTCGATAATGTTCCATTGAAATATTTGTGTGAAAAACAGGCCCTTCCTTGTCGTTTTGAAATTTTTTTCTAGTTCGTCCATCGACTGTTGTTGGCTGTTATCGTTGAAGTTGTTCCATGCATCCCGAATTTCCAGCGTTTTTTCCCGGATAAAAAGCAACTTGAGTTCCGGCCGATTGGTCGCGTCTGTTTCAATAATAAAAGATCGGGAAAGTGCTTGCAGTTCGGTTTTTGTTTTCTTTCTGTTGACATGAGATGCTCCTTGACGACAATTTTTTTTATAATCAAGTATTTTTGATTTTAAATGAAAACATTTTTTATTTGAATTCTGTCCATTCATATTCTTTTGCGGATTCGATTTCCTCTAGCACTTCTATGACTGGCCATCGAATGCAAAGAAAGGATTCTAAATACTCTTTAAGTTTGTCTTGTGAGTTAAATAGTAGATTTGATTGGTAACGAAGTTGTTTCATTATCTTGCGAACAGCGCATTCACCATCATCGTAAACCATTAATTCGTAAAGTGGCATGATTACCTCCAAATTGGATTTTATTATAGTATAATCTAGAGCCTCTTTCAAAACCCAAAAACAAAATGATTTTTTTAGGATGACCGGATCCCTCAAAGTACGGTAAAATTTGGTAACTACGCCAATAATACCAACAGTGAAGGAAACCGGTCATGAAGAATATTATCGAAATATTGGGCGGAACGCAAATACTTCTTGGTTTTTCTTTCGATCCGGATGTTCTTTTCGAAGAACATTTGAGCGATGAACACAAAGGATTTCTCGCATTCCTGAGAGTTATTGAAGAGCATATCCCAGAGTTTAAGCATAAAAAGGCCCATACAGGCAGACCTCGTTATGATGACCTCTGTATTTTCAGAGCTATGCTTGCCAAGTCAATCTATCAGATCGATAAAAACAACCTGCTTAGACAACGGCTTCTTAGTGACTGTAATCTCAGAAAAATATGCGGATTTACCAAGATTCCCAGTGAAGCGACATTTTCACGGAGGTTGGAAGATTTTTCAAGCATCCATTTACCGGAAACTATGCTTGCACGCATAGTTCATAACTATTACGAAGGCTCATTGGTACGAGTTGTAGCACGGGATTCGACCTCGATAAAAGCCAGAGAAAAGGC
>Ga0302293_10000713_pt1 | contig 17157 bp, 15 predicted proteins | sample III_Fen_N2_2_FD_198758 | JGI IMG/M metagenome (GOLD analysis project Ga0302293, IMG submission 198758) | Peat permafrost microbial communities from Stordalen Mire near Abisko, Sweden - III_Fen_N2_2 | ecosystem: Environmental > Terrestrial > Soil > Wetlands > Permafrost | place: Sweden: Abisko...
TTTCAAAAGGATTCTGGAATAATTATCTCAGCCCTGGCTCCTGCCTGGCATTATCAGTCTGTTATTCAGCTTGGCTATGTACCGGTCATTGTTGATGTCGATCCCGACACTGCCTTGATTTCAATCAACGCCATAGATGATGCAATAACAAGAGGTGGCCGTCTAATCCTGCTGCATGAAACCCTCGGTTTTATTCCGGATATGCAGGCGATTCTTGCGTTTAATCTTCCCGTTATCGAGGATATTTCCCAAAGCGTCGGTTCGGAGCTTTCTGAAAAAAAAGCAGGTCAATTTGGCTTGTTTTCGATACTCGGCCTTGAGGAAAAGGATCTGCTTACGGCTGGCGGCGGCGCGATGCTGCTCGCCCCAAACAGACGCGAATCAATCGTTCTGAAAAAGATGATAGATGAAGCGCCTCTTACGGATATACTACCCGATATCAATTCAGCTCTTGCTTATATACAGCTCAAGGAACTTGCACGCAACTCGGCTCTTCGTGCGGAAATCAATACAGTTTATGTACGTTCACTTCTTCAAGGCAGGCATAAAACCATTATCCAGCAGGGTGAAGGTACCGCAACTGCTTATTCATTTCCGGTAATTTTGTCAAGTGGACTAAAAGAAGTCAAACAATACGTAAACCGAAAAGAAATCGAAATAGAAAACGCTTTCTCGCTTTCGGTAGCGGAAAAATTGGGCGAGACACTCGAAGGTTGTATAAATGCCAAGTCACTGCTGATGCGATGCGTTCTTTTCCCGCTCTATCCCCGGTTGGGCAGTAGCAATATTGCCAAAGTTGCAAAAATACTTGCAACTTTACCCTGAGTCCGTAGATAAAGGTAGCTGTCATGCATGCGGTAAAAAAGGCAATCGCAATAGTAAACACATATAAACCCGCCGCATCGGAAATTGCGAAAAAAATCCAAGCTTTTCTTTTAGCCAAAAACGTACATTGCGATATATATAATTATGACGGAATATCAGTGGATGATCCGTTTGATTCATATGATTTCGGAATAACGCTGGGTGGAGACGGAACCGTTTTATTTGCGGCCAGACACTGCGCTTGCAAGAAAATCCCGGTATTTCCGGTAAATCTCGGTTCTTTCGGATTTATTGCAGGGATACAACCTGATGCCTGGGAAAAAGCTTTGCAGGATTATATGGAAGGGAAGAAACATAGTGATTCGCGTATGCTTCTTAATGCCCGTGTGGTTCGAAACGACAAAACGCTTTTTAGTTCGGACGCGCTCAACGACGCCGTCATATCCGGTAGCGGTTTGGGGAAAATCGTAAAGCTTGAGGTACTTTTCAATGGAATTACGTTCGGAATGTATAAGGCCGATGGTGTGATAATTTCTACGCCGACTGGTTCAACGGCATATTCCGCCGCATCGGGTGGACCGATTCTTGCTCCCGATCTTTCCGCTTTTGTTCTGACGCCCATTTGCTCTTTTTCGCTGTCCAATAGGCCGATCGTACTTCCTTCAAACGGTACCATGAAAATAACCGTAATGGACATGAGGCACAAGAATGCCATGCTGACGATCGACGGGCAAGAACTGTTTCCTATTGAGGAAGGCGATTCAGTATATGTCAGCGAAGCGCCGGACCGCGTCAATCTTATAGGTTGCGACGCGAACGTTTTTTATGGGGCGCTCAGGTCGAAACTGAACTGGTCAGGGGCACCTGTTTCATCCGAACCCGATTTTCCGGACGGAGGCATCCATGCTTGAGGATCTGTCGGTCAAGGACTTTGCGCTGATTGACACTGTCTCTCTTGAATTCGGCAAAGGGCTCAATATTCTTTCAGGGGAAACCGGAGCCGGTAAATCAATCCTGATAGGTTCCTTGACATTTCTTTTGGGTGGTAAGGCAGGCATTGATTCGGTGAGAACCGGAACCGAAGAAGCCCGCGTGTCCGGCAGCATATTGCTTGAGCCCAATTGTCTGCAGGCGCGTGCCTGGCTTGCCGACAAGGGGATTTCACCCGAGGACGACCGGGTTTTGCTTCGCCGGACCCTGCGAAGTAACGGTAAAAGCAGCACATGGATACAGGACACTCCGGTAACCCGCAACGAACTCGCTGAATTTACGTCATTTCTCGTGGACATTCATGGGCAACACGATCATCAATCTCTTCTAAAAGTTGACGAACATCGCAGGTTTCTCGATTCCTACGCGGGGATAGTTGACGAAGTTTCCGCGTTTACGGCTTTGTATATTACGCTTGCCAATAAGCGAAAGACCCGAGAGGAAATGAATTCCTCCGAATCGGATAGAAAACAAAAGATCGAATTGCTTACGTTCGGGATCGACGAAATACGGAAGGCGAATTTAAAAACGGGAGAGGAAGAAGAACTGGATGCCGAGGAACAGCGACTCTCCCAGCACGAAAAGCTTTTTTCCCTGGTGGATCAGATTGCGGAAACCCTTTCGGGCAGCGATGGAACGGTTTTGTCCTTAAAAAAAACGAGGGCCACTCTTGAATCCGCGGCGGGAATAGATGCTTCACTATCTGCTTCCCTTTCGAGGCTTGAAAGCAGTTTTTATGAGATTGAGGACGTAGCGGAAACGCTCAGGCAATATCGCGACTCGCTTACGTTTGATCCCAAACGGCTTGAACAGATAGAGGAACGGCTTTCCTTGATCTTTAAACTGCGCAAAAAATACGGTACGACCATATCTGAAATTCTTGATTATGCGAATAATGCCAAACTTCAGCTTGAGCAGTTTTCCGGATGGGAATCTAATCGGGCGACGATTGACGCAGAGATATGCGATCTTGAAAAAAAGATTTTTATCGCAGGTACGGCGATTTCCGATATGCGAAAGAAAGCCTCTGCCTCTCTGCAGGAGGGCGTAGAATCGATACTCAGAACGCTCGGGATGAACGGCACGCGCTTTTTGGTCGATCTTAGCCGGCGCGAATCATCGGAAACCGTTCAAAATTCGGGACCATACGGGTTCGACAATATTGAATTCATGATAAGCGCGAATCCCGGAGAACCGCTCAAACCTCTTGCGCGCATCGCCTCGGGCGGCGAGCTTTCGCGCGTAATGCTCGCTCTTAAAACCGTTCTTGCAGATGCCGATGAAGCCGGTACTTTGATTTTTGATGAAATCGATACCGGAATTGGAGGCGAAGTGGCCCTTGCGGTTGGCGGACACTTGAAAAAGCTCTCGGGAAGAAAGCAAATTTTATGCATCACGCATCTTGCCAGTATCGCAGTTCGTGCCGATAATCAGATAAAGATCGAAAAGTCAATTCAGGGCGACAAGACAATTACTCAGGCTTATAGCGTGTCCGGTGCGGCAAGAACAGAGGAAATAGCGCGAATGCTGGCAGGTGACGGATTCAGCGCGGCATCAATGCAGCATGCAGAGGAACTTCTTTCAAAATACGCGACTTGAAAAATTCGAAACCGGTAACCGAGGAGTGGATACATGGCGAAAATAACCGATGAAGCCCGTCAGACCTATGGTGAACAGGTTGGTTTCTATCAACAGCAAGTTGATGCCCTATTAATCCGCGAAAAAAACATGCTTATGATGATCGAAAAGGATCCTACGGGGGCTTCCTACAAACGTCTGATGCTTACTGACGAAATGCTGTATCTTACGACTCTGTATCTTTCAAAGCATTCCCTGTCCGTTGCCATGCTCGGGGTAAAGAACGAAGATGCGCTCAATGACGCCCGCAAGACGCTGTATAAAGCGGTCATCTATCTCGAAGAGGTCGTGACGAATTATATCGATGTTCCTTTCAGCGACTATGAGGTAAAAGTCGAGGAGATTAAAAACCTTCCCCAGACAAAGCGCTACTATCTTGTCAGAAAACTCGGGCTCGCCATCCGTCTTGTACTCGATGCATACGGCGACAATACAAAATGGCGGTGGACATTCGTCGAACTTGAGGCGCGGTTTGCGACGGTCGCGAAAAATATTCTGGATCTCAAGACCGCTTCCAAGGACGGACTCGACCCGCATTCGCCCGATTATGACGATACCGTGTATCATCTGCGCCTCGTAAAAAAATTACTGCAGCAGGCCGCGGACAGATATCGCGAAAAATACGAACTCTCAACCGGTCGCATCGACGATTTCAGACTCGGAATAAATTACCTGCTTGCGCTCAGGCGCATTCATCTTATCTTGAACGAGAGGGTGGAAGCCGAGGAAGTCAAGAAGAAAGCCGACGTCTGGAAAGACAAGATGGACAAGGACCACAAAAAAAACGAGGCGCAAAAAAAATGACGAAACGCAGGATCATCCTTGACGTCGATACCGGTCACGATGACGCGGTAGCAATCATGATGGCCGCGCGAAATCCTGCAATCGAACTTCTGGGCATTACGGTGACCGCGGGGAATCAGTTTTTGCCTAAAACCCTGAATAATACGCTTAATCTCTGTTCTGCGCTTTCAATACAGTCTCCGGTGTATGCCGGCATGACACGCCCGCTTTTATGCGAGCTCAGACCGGCATCGCGTATTCATGGTGAATCCGGTTTTGACGGTCCCGTTTTTGGTCCATGCAAGAAAATAGTCTCGCCCGGCCATGCAGTCAATTTTATTATCGATACAATCCTGTCAGCTCCCGCTGGCGAGATTACGATAGTCGCAGTTGGACCCCTGACCAATATAGCGATGGCTTTGCGCCTTGAACCAGAGCTCGCGGAACGGGTAAAGGAAATCGTACTTATGGGCGGATCGGTTAGCGCAGGAAACGTGACGCCCTCCGCTGAATTCAATATTCATACCGATCCCGAAGCTGCCTCTATCGTGTTTTCGAGCGGCGCTCCGCTTACGATGATCGGTCTTGATGTTACCAGAACCGTTGCGCTTTCGATCGAACGTTTGGCGCGTCTTCGCACGATCCCCGGAACCGCCGCGGAAATTTTTGCGACGAGTATGGACCACTATTCGGCGGCCTGCATGAAATATATCGGTGAAAGCCCTGCAATGCACGATCCGTGCTGCGTCGCCTACGTTGCGGATCCAACGCTTTTTACGTGCAAACCGTTTGCCGTGGATATTGAAATTGAAGGTATTTTCACCCGAGGGCGCACCGTTGTCGACATTACCGGCGTGACGGGTAAAAACGCGAACGTATCGGTCGCTCTTACAGTCGACGGGGAACGATTTTGGGCCATGCTTGAAGAATCTCTTCGACGGTATTCTGATCTGGCATAGAGGTCTGCGCTCCTGCATTTGTTGTTGACAATCCCCCGACGGCGTTCGCAAACCGGAGCGCGTCCTTGCTCGCCATACCGCGGCTTAGCGCGTATGCAAACCCTGCATTAAAGGAATCCCCCGCAGCGGTCGTATCGATGACGTCAACCGGGAATGCGGGACAATGCCAATTTTCATCGCCTGAAGTTGAACCTGAAAAAACCCATGAACCTTTTCCGCCGGCTTTGATTATCACGTTTTTTACACCTCTTTCAAAAAACCATTGTGCGGCCGTTCTTGCCTCTGAATCCGAATCCGGATAAATACCGGTATAAAACAATGTTTCTGTTTGGTTTGGCGTTACGTAATCGACTGAACTCCATGTTTTTTTTTCGAGCTGGCAGGCGGGAGCGGGATCTAATATGATCATTCCTTGACTTTGATGTATGTCCTGAATTGCTTTTTCCACTACCATAACAGGTATTTCAAGCTGAAGAAGAGAGACTGAATTCTGATAGAATCGGCATTTTTTCCGGATGCCATTCCACCAATGAAGATCCACGTCGCCGTTTGCGCCAGGGACAACCACAATCCGGTTTGCTCCGTTTCTATCAATTTCAATTAATGCAGTTCCAGTCGGTTCAGGACTTTTTCCGAGAAATCGTGTATCTATCAGGTTTTTTTGGAGATATTTGCGATATCCCTTACCATATTCGTCCCATCCTGTTTTTCCTGCAAGAAATATCTTACCCTGATTTTTTTTGCAGAGCCTTGAAAGAGCAACCGCCTGATTCGCTCCTTTCCCCCCAAATGAGACGGTGAACGACTTCCCTGAAACGGTTTCCCCGGCTAACGGAAAAGAATCCATAGTAAGGTTCAGATCGATATTAATGCTTCCAATCACATAAAAACGTTGCTTCACCGGTCTGTTCCTCATTCTTATTGAGATATCTTTCAAATTTGATTATACTCATGAGTGTGACGACACGGAATAACCGCGTCAAGATCCAACAGGAGGAGTCATGAAAAAAATTATTGCATGCCTTGTGGTGCTCGCACTTACCTTTTCGGTATTTACAGGATGCGCCAAAAAGGCTGAAGCCAAAGCGGATTCGCGGCCAACGATTCGCCTAATCACAGACGCGACGGGTATTGACGATAAATCGTTCAACGCTGCCGCATGGCGTGGTATTCTCGCTTATTATGGCGACACCCAGGATAAGCAGACGAGCCGCGGCAAGCTGTACGATGTTGTAACATGCCAGACACAGGATAAGTATATTCCGAATATCAAGCAAGCTTCGGACGAAAAATACAGTCTTATCTGCGTAACCGGATTTACGTTTGCCGACGCTCTTAATGAGGTCGCCCCATTGTATCCGGACCAGAAGTACATGATTGTCGACGTTAATTATGTCAATCAGCCAAATGTTATGGAATTTACGTTCTCCGAGCATGAAGGTTCCTATTTAGTCGGTGTTGCAGCGGCCCTCAAAGCTCAAGCGGACAAAATTGCAAAACCGAAATTCGGTTTCATCGGTGGCGTGCCCGGCGCAGTTATCACAAAATTTGAAGTCGGATACATTGAAGGTATAAAATCCATTCTTCCAAATGCAGAAATTGTTGACTACTACGCAAATGATTGGGGAAAACCCGAGCTTGCAAAAGCCCAGGCAAAGAACTGGTTTGATTCAGGGGTATACGTAATCTATTCCGCGGCGGGCGGAACCGGAAATGGAACGATTGCGCAGGCTAAAGAATATCGCAGCCAGGGCAAGAACGTCTGGGCCATCGGCGTGGATTCTGACCAGTATGAAGAAGGTGTATACACAGACGGTAAGTCTGCAGTCTTGACATCAATGCTCAAGAGCGTGGAAACAGCGACAGCTAACGCGCTCAAGGCCATTGAGACCAAGACCTTCGCTCCCGGCGTAATCGTTCTTGACATGAAGTCAAACGGTATCGGTTACTCCGAGCGGAATACAGAACTTGGCGCCGATATCATCGCGAAAGTCAACGCGGTCAAACAAGATATCATCGCAGGAAAAGTCACTGTACATGCAACGTACAAGGAAGCCCTTGACGCGAAAGCGGTTCCCGCAGGACTCGGCGCAAAAGACAACTAATCTCTGTTAATGGCAATCGGGCTGTCCGGTAGCTAACCGGACAGCCCATTTTTATTACGTCCGGTAGGTTAAATACCCCGTTGTTTGCTACGGAATCAGAGGCAAAGCTGGTATAATTAACGGTATTGAAGCAGGTCGGGGTATTAAATCCTGCATACAATCAAATACTTTGCATAACCTGCATACCCCGGAGCTTGCTCCGGGGTACGCTGATTCCGTCAAGTTTGATAACGGAGTTTTTAAATGGATAACAACGCAATCGAGATGCTTGGCATTACAAAAACTTTCCCGGGCGTAATCGCAAACGATCATATCAATCTTTCGGTACGGGACAACGAAGTCCATGCCCTTCTTGGCGAGAACGGCGCGGGAAAATCAACCTTGATGTCGATTCTTTTCGGGACTTATGACAGTGACGAGGGCCAAATCAAAATTCACGGCAAAGAAGTCATAATCAAGGATCCAAACGCCGCTACCGCGCTTGGTATCGGTATGGTTCACCAGCATTTCAAGCTGATTCAAAACTATACGGTAACCGAAAATATTGTGCTTGGAATCGAGAGCACCAACAAGTTCGGAATGCTCGATCTCAGGAAAGCCGAAAAGAGGGTTTCGGAGCTTTCCAAAAAATACGGCCTTATGGTTAATCCGCGGGATAAAATAGAGGACATTAGCGTAGGCATGCAACAGCGCGTCGAGATTCTCAAGACATTATACCGCAACGCGGAAATTCTTATTTTCGACGAACCGAGCGCGGTATTGACCCCGCAGGAAATCGAAGAGCTTATGGATATAATCCGAAAGCTCAAGGCAGAGGGAAAGACTATCATTCTCATCACTCATAAACTTAAGGAAATAAAAGCAGTCGCCGATCGGTGCACTGTGTTGCGGCGAGGAAAATATATAGGCACGGTCGATGTCGCCGACGTGAGCGAACAGCAAATGGCCGAAATGATGGTCGGTCGCGCGATAAATTTCGAAATTGACAAATCTCCCCCCAGGGCGGGTAATATAATTCTTTCGATAGAAAATATTTCGGTAAAAAATATTCGCGGCATTCTTGGTGTCAGGAATCTTTCGCTCGATGTCCGCTCGGGCGAAATCGTCGGCGTCGCCGGAATTGACGGAAACGGGCAATCCGAGCTCATCTACGCAATAACCGGTTTGTCAACGGTCGAGTCCGGGTCGATCAAGGTTAACGGGACCGACATTACGCATATGACCGTGAAAGAACGAATTGAGGCGGGAATTGGTCATATACCCGAAGACAGGCATCGTTACGGCCTTATTCTCGATTTTTCCGTCGCCGAAAACTGCATCATCAAAAACTATGATAAAAGTCCCTATTCTTCACGTTTCGGGATCCTTGATTTCAACGTAATCTCACGTCATACCGCAGATCTTATAAGTCAATACGACATACGTGCGGGCGAAGGTCCTTCGATGAAGGCTTGCAATATGTCCGGAGGTAACCAGCAAAAGGTAATCATTGCGCGGGAGATAGATTTATCGCCTCAGGTACTCGTCGTTGCTCAGCCGACACGTGGGCTTGATGTCGGCGCAATCGAATACATACGAAAAAGAATCGTCAATGAACGTGACAAGGGGAGGGCGGTTTTGCTTGTTTCTTTCGAGCTCGACGAGATCATGAATCTGTGTGACCGGATCGCGATTATTTCCAAAGGCGAGATTGCCGGTATTTTCAAGGCGGGCGAGGTAAATGAAAAGCAGATTGGATTTATGATGGCCGGATCCAAAAAAGTGGAAGTATTCAAGGAGACCGTCAAATGACAGAGCCGGCAAAAAAACGATCATTCAAGGATCTCCTTCTCAAATCCGACGCAGCGCTTTCTGTTGTGGTTGTTCTGCTCGGTTTTTTATGCGGAACGATTCTAATACTATGCGTGGGCAGAAATCCCGTTGGTATGTACAAAGCTATTCTGCAAGTTCTTACCGGCTATAATATCGATCGACATCAATGGTATGTGCGCTATGTCGGCGAATGGCTTGCTCAGTCAATGCCGTTCATTCTGTGCGGATTGTCGATGGGGTTCGCGGCTCGCGTAGGTTTGTTCAATATCGGCGGTGAAGGCCAGTATGTCGTCGGTCTCACGATCGCTCAAGTCTTTGCCCTTTTGGGCCCTCAGTTTTCGGTTCTTCAATGGGTGGTAGCCCTGGTTCTGGCGATGCTTGGCGGCGCTTTGTGGGGTGGTATAGTCGGATGGCTCAAGGCAAAATATGAAGTATCCGAAGTCGTTGCGACAATCATGCTTAATTATATTGCGCTCTATGGATCCCGAATTATCATGATGAGAATACCGGGAACGAATACGTACAAGACGCTTGATTATCCTGCGACGGCACTTCTAGGTTCTTCTTTTTTGCAGAAATTAACCGGCGGTTCGATGCTGAATCTCGGTTTTATTTTTGTCATCCTTTCGGTTATCGTTTACTGGTTTGTCATTGAAAAAACCCGACTTGGTTTTGGTCTGCGAGCAACCGGATTCAACAAGGACGCGTCGAGGTGCAGCGGAATTCCGGTTACCAAAAGCATTGTTCTTTCCATGGCGATTTCGGGTGTGTTTGCGGGTTTGGCAGGAGGTATCGTGGCCCTTGGCTCGTTCAAGTACGGCCGGGTTCTTTCAGGAAACGACGGTTATGGTTTTGCCGGTATTGCTGTGGGTCTCGTAGGCAACAGCACTGCGTTCGGGACAATGCTCGCAGGACTTCTTTTCGGCATGCTCAGCTCCGCACAGCCCTTGATGGAGTCCAACAGGATACCCAAAGAAATAACCTTTATTATACAGGGGTTGGTCGTCATCTTTATCGCAATACGCGCGGGCCTCAGAATGGCAATAACATATTCCATGAAAAAAAATATCCTCAGGGAGACTCAGGAAAATGAATAATATACTTGGAAAAATTCCGACAATACTCATGCTGGTTTCTCCGATCCTGATCACCGCGACGGGCGGAATGATTTGCGAACGGTCCGGCATCGTGAATATCGCCCTTGAGGGTTTGATGGTATTCGGAGCTTTCGCGGCCGCAACCGCCCACTTTTTTTTCGAGCCCGTTCTGGGGCCTTCCTCCGTTTGGGTAGCTCTTCTGATCGGTTCTCTCGTCGGCATGCTTTTTTCCTGCATCCATGCCTTTGCTTCCATTTCTCTCAACGCAGACCAGACCGTTTCCGGTACAGGTATAAATTTGCTCGCTACCGGACTGACCATTTTTCTTTCGCAGATTTTTTTCAAGCAGGACCGGACAAAACAATTCATGCTCGGCATGATGCCCGGACCGGGAGGGATCTATCCCACGGCATTTATCGCTTTGTGCGTAATACTGATCGTATGGTTCGTGCTGTATCTCAGGCCCTTTGGCTTGCGTTTGCGCGCATGCGGCGAAAATCCGCAAGCGGCCGCTTCCGTGGGGATTAACGTTCTCAAGATCCGGTATATCGCGGTCTTGTCATCGGGTTTCCTTGCCGGACTCGCGGGCAGCTGTCTCGTTCTTACGACCAATACGCAGTTTAACTCGACCACGGTTAACGGTCACGGATTCATTGCCCTAGCGGTCGTTTCCTTTGGTCGATGGAAACCGCTCGGAATCGCAGGCGCTTCGCTTCTTTTCGGCACGGCTCTTGCCTTTTCGATTATCGCAAACGATTATTCCATCCTTCGAGCGCTGCCAACCGAAGTGTTTAATATCATGCCTTACGCGATTACTTTGCTGACCCTTGTGATATTTAGCGGGAAAAATTACGCTCCCCAGGCGACGGGCAAGATATACAAAAAAGGAGCGAGCTGATGCCAACACCTCATATATCAGCGACGGAGTCCCAGATTTCCAAATCCGTACTTTTTCCCGGAGACCCGGTACGGGCTCAGTATATTGCTAAAGAATTTCTCGATAACCCGGTTCAAATTACGAATGTGCGGAACATTACCGGATTCACCGGAACATGGAAGGGAAAAAGCGTGACGGTGATGGCGTCCGGAATGGGCGGGCCATCGGCCGGAATTTATTCCTATGAACTTTTCAGGTTTTACGGCGCCGACGAAATAATCCGCATCGGTACCGCAGGCGGGCTTCAGCCGTGCTGCGAAGCGGGTTCTGTTGTCTTTGCGCTGTCCGCTTCCACCGATTCGAATTATGCAAGCCAGTACAGGCTTCCCGGAACCTTCTCTCCTTCCGCAGATTTTTCGCTTCTTGAAAAGGCCGTCGCCGCCGCGCGGATCGCATCAGTTGACTTTCATGCGGGCCCGATTTTCTCGTCGGATTTTTTTTCCGAATACAACGCTCTCGGTCCCGAGCTCTCATGGAAATTATGGGCGAAGATGGGATGCCTTGCGCAGGATATGGAAACGTACTCGCTTTATTGCAATGCTGCCTGGTTTGGAAAGAAGGCTCTTTCAATAGTGACGATTACGGATTCATGCGTAACGGGTAAGGGTCTTGAAAAAGATAAAAGGATAACTGCGCTACATCCGATGATCACGATTGCTCTTGAGGCGGCGATATGAACGGTTCTTTCGATTTTCTTGAAATAATGCGCAGAAGATACGCATGCAAGTTATTTGATCAAAAAAAAATTCTCGATGACGAAAGCGTTGGTTTTATTTTGGAATGCGCTCGTTTGTCACCGTCGTCCTTCGGCCTGGAACACTGGCATCTGTTCGCTGCACGGAGAGCGGATGTCATCGCGAGTCTTAAAACCGCGTGTCTTGATCAGGACTCGGTCGGTACCGCTTCCCTCGTCGTAGTGGCTGCGTGCAGGCGTGGATCTTCGTATGATCCTGACGGTGACTTTGTGCAATCTCGAGGAAACAGGTTTCCTGGCGGCATAGGGGTATTTAATGTTGATTTCAGAGAATATTACAATTTTCTCGCGCGGGAAGGCCTTCTCGACCATTGGGCGCGATCTCAATGCTATATCGCCTGTGCGAACATGATGACAGGCGCGGCCTCCCGTAGTATCGATTCCTGTGCGATTGAGGGTTATGACAATCAGGCTGTATTAGAGGTTCTTGGTCTGGATTCCTCTATTTGGGAAACCGGTATTGTTACCGTTTTCGGCTTTGAAGCGGGTGAAGGATCGCGTGAGAAAATCAGGATGCCTCCGGGAGAGATAATTACCTATGTTTGACAGAAAATTCGTCCTGAAAATATTTGAAGGTTTTTCGATAGAGCGCTGGAATGACCTGATACGTCCGTTCGAGCTCATCGAGATGGACAAAACGGCGGAAAAAACGGTGCTCGCGTACATGATAGGAAAGATGGAAGAACAGCGCGGTAACGTGATAGACTGGAACCGGATTATCTATGGTTCTTTTTTTGACCTTCTGCGCAAGATTGCTCTGTGCGATATCAAGGCTCCGATTCAAAGAATGATACATGACGAATATCCGGACGAGTATGTCAAACTGAATCAGTGGGTCGTCGAGCAATACCGCACAGTTATATCAGATCAATCCTTATTTTCGGATTTTTCCGCCCATGTCCTTGAGACTCCCGATCAGACCGATCTCACCTGGCGCGTTTTGCGCGCCTCTCATAAATATTCCGCCATGCGGGAAGTAGATATGCTCAAGATGGTCAACGAGCCTTTTCGCATGATTAATATCGAAAAAGGCTTGAACAAGGATATCGAGGAATTTCTTGACCTTCGGGGCATGCAGCTTCTAATAAGCAAGCAGCAACCGTATGACTTTCTGATGGAAATCGAGCGCCTCAGGTTTCAGACACGATGGAACCAGACGCCGCGCGTTCCGCGGACGAGCGTTCTAGGCCATTCGTATTTCGTCGCATCCCTCACCCTGCTTATGAGCCGCGATATCGATATGTGCGACGAGCGCATCTACAATAATTTTTTCTCCGCGCTCTTTCACGACCTTCCCGAAGCTGTAACCCGCGATATTATTTCCCCGGTAAAACAGGCAACCGATCACTTGCCGCAGATAGTCAAGATGATCGAAGAACAGATTGTCGCGCGCGAATTGATGCCCTTGATGGATAGTTCATTCCGCGACGAAATCATGTATTTTACCAGCGATGAATTCGATAACAGAATATGCGAGCGCGATAGCACTTCGAAAACTGTTTCCTTTGAAGAGCTTCAGTCCAGTTTCAACGACGGAAAGTTCAAACCCATAGACGGGAGAATCGTTCGCGCCGCTGATCATATTGCCGCGTTCGTGGAAGCGGATTGCTCGATCCAGTACGGCATTACGTCGAGCCATCTCAGGGAAGGACGCAGCAAGATACTCGCTTTATATCCCCCGGGAAAGACTATCAACGGGATTGATATCGCGAATTTTTTCCGCGAATTTAACTGACCTTTATTCCAGTATCGTAATTTCAACCCGACGGTTCAGCGCTCTTCCTTCGGCTGTCGCATTATCCGCGAGCGGCCGCGTTCCGCCGTATCCGGTAAATATAAACTGCTCGCTCAGCAATCCCCGTTTTGCGAGTTCGTCCGCGATCTTTTTCGCGCGCTTTACCGAAAGTTCCAGTTCCCCCGCGGGTTTTCCCACAGCCGCGGTATGTCCTTCAATGAGAAAGTGACCACCTTTTACGAGCAGTAATGTCTTTGCTATTGCATCGAGGCGCCAAGTCTCGCCGGGTAAAACCGTATCGGAGTCAGGCTCAAACCTGAGGTCGCGCACTGAAAGCTTGATTCCCTGCGGCGTGTCTTCGACCGTGAACGCTTTTTTATCGCCGGTGGCTGCATTTGGGTCAAGAAATGGCTGTTTGTCCATGTCATCCGTGTTGTCCGCAGCGGATGTACCCGATTGTAATGTGTTTATTGGAGGATCATTGCCACTTGGTGTCTTGCCTGTGCTATCCTCTGCGAATACATCATCAACCGGACTGGTTTTCTTGCGCGCGCTTTCCGGTACCTTTTGCGCGATCGACGCTATTTCGGGAATCAGGGTTTCGTGAACGATCAGAACCGGGGTTTCAGCGAAGATTGCCGTGTTACCCTTAAATCTGACGGAACCCCCGTCGGTATATAAAAAAGTCTCATCAAGATGATCGAGGATAAGGATAGTTGCTCCCGTATCCGCGTCCACGAGAATATCGACATCATGTGTACCCGTGGCGTTTATCAGATTCTGATCATCTGTTTTTTGCTTTATATATTTGTTTATGCGTGTCGCGTATTTTGCCTTTATGCGAAATACGTCTTTTCCCAGATACTTTTCGGGTCCAACATACATATACTCGACTTCTATCGGTAGGACACTCCGCTTGCCGTCATTTTTTGGGTTTACCGAACGGAAACCTTCATATTGCCATTTATCTCCTGGTTTTATGGGTATATCCGGATATACCGGAAAGTCGCGCATCTCGGGGAACCCGGCGTCGGTTTGAAATAAAATTTTACCCGAGGGCGAAACCGTAAAATCCGATTTTACTATTTCGTCAACCGGGTTTGCCAGTTTACTCGCGTCATGCACCGTTTCTTCCAGAACATAAAAGAAACCCTTGAATTGGGTGCCTTTTTCGTTCGAGCCGGTTGCCGAGACATTTGCCCGTGTCTCCCGGTGCGTCAATCCCGAATAGTTTCCGTTGACGTATTTTGACCAGTTTGAACGTTCAACTAAATAGTATGCGGTACTCGACGAGAATCTGAGCGTTACCGAACTCTGCGCTGCCGTTCCTGAATCCGCAAACAGAGGTATACACCGAATGGCAAACAAACACAGTAAACAGGTTAAAAAATGTTTCATTTGATTTAGTTTATATCTTTTTTCATTAAATTTGTGTTAATATATATAATAGTTATTTATTTGGAGAATTATATGAAGAAAATTGATATATTCCCGGAAGCTTTGTTTGCAAGTTTGATTGATATTCCGATGTTTTCCCGAATCGATCGAAATGATCTCGATGATTTACCGGATATATGCGACCTTATTTCATTTGAACCCGGCGAAGTAATAATTGTTGAAGGTTCAGTCTCTGCCAGTATCTATACCCTTCTTTCCGGAAATGTTGAAATTTTGAAAAAAGGACAGCATAAAGAAGAAATCAAACTTAATATACTCTCCAATGGCGCGACATTCGGTGAAACCTCAATTTTTAAAAATGAGCCAAGTACGGCAACGGTGCGGGCTCATTCGCTATCGTTGATTATGGCGCTGTCACGCGAAAAATTCTCGGAATATATAAATGTCCATCCCAAGGCGGGGCTGGTGATAATGACCTATATCGTATTTGGGTTGCTTGAAAAGCTGCGTTCATCAAATGAAGTAATCGCCTATGAAAAGGAATTTCTGGTCACATCGGAGGATCTGGATTCGATGAGCAGCCTTTTTCCTCCTACTGTGGACGATATACTTTCTCAAAAGGACTAGTCTGCATTAAGGTATAGGATCAAATAAGCCGAAAATTAGACAGATATATGAAGCAATACACAATTACGCTCTGTCTAGGTTTATTTTTTTTGGTTTTAACCTCGACAGTTTATTCAGAGGAATTGATACACATCCTTCAAAAAGGAGAAACTCTTTACAGCATTAGCCGCCAATTTAATGTGCCGGCTGAGGCAATTATGACCTTGAATGATATTGATAATCCCGACAAACTAAAGGCTGGCCAAAAAATCCGTATTCCGGCTGTATACACCGTTTTAAAAGGTGATACGCTGTATGGTATTGCCAGAAAACTCAATGTGAGTATTGAAACATTACTTTCTGCAAATAAACTTGATAATAACTCGAAAGTTCAAGTCGGGCAAACTCTTTATATTCCTTCAAGTGGTTCATCGGTTACTGAAAATACGGTAAAAACGGAAAGTACGACAAAAATCGTCGAAAAAACTACGACAACGGTTATCTCTCCAGGAATTTCTATCACGGAAAATAATTCAAGCGCGCTTAAACCCCTCGATGATCCTCGTGGCTTAATGAAAAAAAAGGTTGATTCATCGATAATTTGGCCTGTTTCTGTAAAGGATATTTCGTACCTCACGGGAAAGGTCTATGGAGTTCTTATTACAGCCGGAGCAGGTGAAAAAGTAAAGGCAATTTCGTCCGGTACAGTGATTTCTACCGGTCCCTACCGTGGGTTTGGCCAGGTAGTTTTCCTGCAGTCAAAAACCGGATACATTTATGTGTATGGCGGACTTGATGGAATTATGCCAAAAACAGGTCAATCCATCTCTTTTGGCGATGAAATAGGAACTTTAGGCTCAGATTCGCTTTCTGGAATGCCACGTTTGTATTTTATGGTATATAATAGAGATATTCCGGTAGACCCCGCTAAAGCACCGCGGGGTTACTGAACAAAAAGGGTATTGATACCATAAAACTATGAAGGCAGAAAAAAGCGACAAAGTAAGACCCAAGAATCTTGAAATGGTCGATACTAAAAAAAGTAACAAGAAAATCAGACCGGCTAAGGATACTGATCCGCTTGCGTTATATCTCAAGCAAATATCACGATATCCTTTGCTTGGAATTGCAGATGAGCAGGATATTGGCCAAAAAATTCAACATGCCCGCCTTGCAATAGTTTCCCTGAAGGAAGCGTATGCCGAACGGCCGGCTGATATTGTTTTCATCCGAGAATCGACAAAGCTTGAAGCTTCTCTGCGCGAACTGAAAAACCGCATGATTACCGCCAATCTGCGGTTGGTCGTTTCGATTGCAAAAAATTACCAGCATAGGGGTTTAGGCCTTCTGGACCTTATCGATGAGGGTAATATCGGTCTGATTGAGGCTGTGGAAAGATTTGACTATACCCGTGGCTGTCGTTTTTCGACCTACGGTACCTGGTGGATCAGACAGGCGATCATCAAAAGTCTTGCTGACAAGGGTCGAATTATTCGCATTCCCATTCACATGCTCAAT
>Ga0302293_10000717_pt1 | contig 17102 bp, 26 predicted proteins | sample III_Fen_N2_2_FD_198758 | JGI IMG/M metagenome (GOLD analysis project Ga0302293, IMG submission 198758) | Peat permafrost microbial communities from Stordalen Mire near Abisko, Sweden - III_Fen_N2_2 | ecosystem: Environmental > Terrestrial > Soil > Wetlands > Permafrost | place: Sweden: Abisko...
TACCGTGCACCTGAAATCGGGCCCGGCCGATATGGTGCGCACCTATTCGGCGCCTAGTGGTCCGGTTTCCCGTGATATCGACGTTTCCGATGAGGCGTTGGTCGCAGCGGCAGAAGCGCGACTAGCGCGGAGTAATTCGGAGTTTCCCGGCCTACTTATCACGGCCGACTACCATACGGCCGCCGAATACGTTCTGCCGACCGGGAAACCGGCCGAAACCCCACTAGCGGAAACCCCGCTACCCTGCCGAAACACGTCATCCTCCCCACTAGGCCGGTCGGACGAAACCGCTAGCGCGCTATTCGGCCTAGCCACGAAACTAGCCTATGGCCTAGCATGGCAACTACGGCCGTACGGGCTCAACTCAACTTGCCACACTGAAGGGCTTGCCCTCGACGTTGATGCAGTCGCGGCCGACGCAATAGCGGACTACTACCTGCAGGCGCCACACGGCCGTTTCGATTGTCGGGAAACTTGTACTGGCCATTCGGTCGGGTACTACGTACGCCGCGCGGCCGGAGTTATCCGCTATCACCGCCCGGCCGATGCGTCCAATATCCCAGCGGAAACGGCAGAAACCCTGCCGACTAGCGCGGCCGTTTCCGGCCCGGAGTGGCGACCGATATCGGACCTATTCGCAGCGGTTTCGGAAACGAAACGCGGCCGACCGACTAGTGGCACACGCCAAGAGCGGGCGGAGTTTATGGCGGAGTTGATCGGAAACCGGACCCTGACAGAAACAGAGGCCGCTGCCGAATGGTACGGCCGTTTCGGTGGAAACACGGGTTTCCGAATGGCCAAGAGTAGGTACCTTGCCAACATGCGGAAAGCCCTAGGCCAGTAACCTAGCGGCCGGGAAACCGGCCTAGCAGTACGGGAAACCGGACCGGAAACGGTCCGGTTTTCCTATACCCTGCCGACCGGGAATTAGAACATCCGGTCATATCTAGGGCGGCCTCTGGCGGCCGGTTTTCGCCTTGCAAGCGTGCGATGGTATGATCCGACGTTTCATGAGTAAGTAATTGCGCTATGGGCCATCCTAGGTCGCTGTAGGCCATTCCTATTCGACCGGGAAACCGGGAAACCGGGAAACCGACCGAATATGTTACGGCCGGACCCTGTAAGCATGGGAACCGGGAAACCGGCCGACCGGGAAACCGGCCGACCGGGAAACCGGCCGACCGAATATGTTACGGCCGGACCCAGTAAGTACGGCCGACCGGCCGACCGGGAAACCGGCCGACCGGCCGGACCGCTAAGGCTCACGCCATATATGAGCCGCGAGGTTCACTATGGTAGGAACCTAAGGTTCACTCTACATAAGAGGTTCACAAAGTGCATAAGATATGCGCGCGTTGCCTCGCACAATTCCTGCCACGGTTCGGAGAGAAATACTGTCCGACGTGCTGGGAAGAGGTACAACGCGAACAGGACTAACCCTGCTGTCAGGAGGTTCATACCTCCTAACAAGAGTGCTAGTCCACTCTACGAGAAATCCGGTTAGGGCACGCCCGCCAACTTTGTTACAACGGCGTACAGTAATCACCGGAGGTTCAACGGTGTACATAAGAGTCTACAGGAATAAGGCTCGCGGTCCTCGTGGCCGGCGGGTGGAGCGGCATCGTATCCGTCGCCTGAACATGATCTGGCTCGGTCCCCTATTCATCATGTACAAGTAGGACTAACCCTGCTGTCAGTCGCATAGTCGCCTGACAAGAGTGCTAGTCCACTCTACAACCTCGAAGATACAAAGCGTATCGGATGAATACTAGGCAGCTACATTAGATGGGTCTGTACTGGGTTCATACTTTCCCAGGTTGTGTATTCGGACATACACTCTCCGACGTTGCCTATGGTAAGGGCAACAATCCAATGATAGCCTTGTAGCTATCGGGCGTACAAAGGAGAAGCGGGTCGGCCCTCAACAGGACTACTTCGGCTCGCTTCTCACGCCTTTCATTCGGTAACATTGTGAGGTTCACAGCCTCACCGATTTTGTTACAGACGAGTACAGTAAGTGGGCCGAAAGGTTCACAAGTTACCGGTACTCTTTACAGGGTACAACCTACTCTCACCAAACGCTCCAACAGCGGATAGTAGGTTAGTTCATCTATGCGAGTGTTGGCTCAGAATGTACCCTGTAAAGAGTATCTGTACAAATACTCTAGGCATGTCCACCTACAACGGACTATCTACAAGGAGAACTGAATATCATGGCAACCACCCGCGCTCCGAAGGCCGCCGTCAATCCGATGGTCGGTGACAAGGAGAAGGCCGAAGCTGCCGCTGCCGCTCCCGCGCCTCAGGCCGAGACCGTCACGGTCGCCAAGGTGGATCACGTCACGGTCACCCTCCGCATGGACAAGGAGACCGAGAACACGATCCGCTACCAGGAAGCCAAGCGACCGGGCAAGCCGGTCATCGTTGGGACTCTCTACGTCCCGAAGACGACCCTCCTTCAGATGGGCACTCCCGACGCGATCACGGTCACGGTCGGCCTCGTCACAACCAAGTAGCACGCTCCACGGTAGCCCAGTACATAGCCTTCACATGTACTGGGCTACAGCGGGCATACTACCCGAAAAGGCTGCAACACTATAGCCCCGTTGCTCGTTGCGCCGGGAGTGTCACAAAGTATGCAGCGCGTCGGTCACAGTGTAAACCGACACAAAGGAAATTCGGCTGCAATAGCCAAGGGTAATGGTGGAGGCGTAAGCCTTAGAATCCAGAGGCAACAGCTTGCAATGTGCAGCGAGTCGGTCAGGTAGCACAAACCGACACAATGGGAGTAATGTAGCCAAACGGTCAGGCACCTGTCTGTAAAACAGGCACCAAAGGTCGGTCAGGTTCGACCCCTGATGCTCCCACCATAACATGCTTCCGAGTAATGCTAAAACTCGGTCGGCTGTATTGGGTAGGTCTAGGCATACTGCTAAGCAGTCCTCAGACTGACCACGGAGACGATATACAGCGAGTCGGTCAGGCAGGACTCCGTAAACCGACAAATACAATATGTCGGCTTAGCAGAAGGGTTGGTAAGGTGATAGACTTCGCAACGTTTGACTCGTTTATGAGTACCATCCTGTTAGTCTTCCCCACCGCTATCGTAGACAAGGACGAAGACGGTCAGATCGTTATCAATACCGGACTCTGGGAAGCTAACTGCGGGTGCCTTGTGACAGAACCGGAAATTGAAAACTGCGACGACCACTAGACAACGAGGCCCGCGTCAGGAGGCCAGTCGGAATTAGATCGTAACCGACGATTTTGTTACAAACGAGTACAGTAACCGGCTAGAGGTTCATATGCCGTACAGGTACTACAACAGGCACAAGGTAACCTTGTCTGACAAGCTCTGCCCGACGTGCAAGAAGGTCAGACTCACCCAGGAAGAAGCTCGCAAGGGCTACCAGTGTCCCAGTTGCACAAGACTGGACGAACAGGAGTTCTGATGCATATCGCATACAACCTCATCGTCAAGGGAGACGGTGAGTTCGGTATCACCCAGTTCTGGAAGCGGACACCAGAGCTTCATGGTATACCGATAGACATCCTCATCAAAATCACGCCGCTAGAACACGGACAGACTCAGCTACAGGTCGTGTTCGACTACGATACAGAGTCCTCGCAGCACACTGTCGAGGCCATGCTGAACAGATGGCTCACAGAACACACTCAGTCACCATATCCAGATGGAGACCTGCTCTTCTGGAGCATGGTTGGACAGTGGATCACAACCGATACTCTAGCCAGGGCTCGGGGTATCAAGGTCTTCGACACAGCCATACCTCAGGGGTGGGCTGAGTTCGTTCACGACACGCTCGGACAATGGCCTCAGGGTCACATAGTCTGGAGCTATGATGGCAATAGCTACGGACTCCCTGCGGCAGTAGACAAGCAAGGAGACGAGCTTCTGGCTCGGCTGGTCTAAGTGGACAAATGCTGGTGCGGTCACTCCAAGCATCAGGGGAAGTGCAACGAATACCACTTCTTCCGATCCACGGTCATAGGAAATTGCAAGTGCTTGGTCTACAAGCCAATGGAGAAGAAATGACACACGGTCAGTACAGGACCGGCCGAGTCTCGGTCAGGACAGGCAACAAGGCCAAGAACATCGTCCCTAAGGCAGAGCGCCTACTGGGTGGAGCCTGGGTCTTCTGGTGGCTCGGCTTCTACATCAGCCACGGCAACAACTAGACTCTCATCAGGCAAGGTAATGTAGGTACTACCTTGCCTAACGAGCGCCTAGCTCGAACTCACTAAGCGAGGTACAACATGGAAAATGATGTCATAGAGGGCGAGGTTGTCGAACGAGGGTTAGCTATCCCTGTTCAGCAGTCTCCCGCAATAATCCGTCCGTCAAAGGCTGGCGGACTCAATGCCACGGTCGTCAAGTCTGTCATGGAAATGTACGGCGAGGCAGCAACGGGTGTCTTGCGTACTGTGTCCCAAGAGCAATACAAGGCAGACTACGCTGCTGCCGAGAAGCTTCGCCAGGACCGGCGCGAAAGAGACAAGGCAGACAAGCTGGAAGACGATATTCTGAGCGCAGCGTGGCTAAAGGACGAATGGCCTGCCATTCAGTCTAAGCTGGACGCTGTGGCAAAGAAGGTTCCGGCCCTAACAGAGTCTCTGGACTACTGGATGACTAATATCCAGCAGATGACTCTCTCCAAGGTTCTCGGAGCCCATCGAGAAAAGCGACAGATTTCTCGGCAGGACGAAAAGACGACCGAGCGAAAGACAGTCTACCTTCACGGTGTCATCCTGGAAGTGAACTCTGTTTCTACGCTTCGAAGTATGGAGTTCCGACTCCACGTCGCCATTCGCACCACGACAGTCAAGGCATGGAAGGCCATTCGTGGCCCTCTGGAAACCTTCCAGATCGCTTCTAACGCAGCAACCGACATCGCCGGGTTGGAGTCCGCAATCACGGACTTCCTGACAGCCCTAGAAGGCTAAACCCTCACGGTACAGGGTAACAAGTGTTGCCCTGTACCGTGAGCGATTAGCTCGATTTTGTTACAACGGAGTACAGTACAATGTCGAAAGCATCGACGCTTACTGAACTTGCTAAGCTCATAGGAGACATTCTTCCCGAGGCAACCTTCGGTGAAGACAACGAGGGCCAGTTGGTGATCTACACCAACCTAGCTGTCATGGCTGACGACACTCTAGCTGTCATGCCCGATGAAGAGGAACAAGATGACGACTGACTTGTGCCGCAAGTGCGGTAGAAGCAAGGGAGTCTTGTATCATCTGTCCGTCGAAGAGTGTACTGCTATGCTACTCGGAAACGGTGGGAAGTGCCTTGATCCTGAAAGTCACCACGAGTTCATATCGTCCGGGTTGGGGCAGTCACATCTGGTAGTGATAGAAATGACTCGTGACCAAGCTGCTGCTCTAGCAGCCGTATCATCAGGGTCATTCGAGACAGCAGTTCGAGAGGCAAGAGAGGCAGTAATAGCCGCTCTTAGCTGACGGCGATTTTGTTACAAACGAGTACAGTAACCGGCGAAACCGGCCAAGCCGAAAATCCACAAGAAGGGAGTTGACGAGCCCAATGCTCTAAGCAAGAACAATGTTGTGTTGATGAGTTGGCTACTGTGAAACCTATGAGGACACGGAGGTAAGTCAAACGCGCAAGACAACACGGGCTCCCCCGAAGTAGAGACGCGGTAACTTGGAAATTGATTGGTCCTGCGAGAAGAGAACAAGGCACTGCCCACCGACGCTCTGTTGCGCTACGGAAAGATGCTGATGACTCTCTTCTCAGAGTACCAAGCTAAGGTACTTACCTAGGTTGCAACCTAGGGTGGTGGGTCTAGCTGCGGCCATTCACGCTGTAGGTGTCCTGTATAACCGCCATCACCCCGGATGGACGCCAGTGGTTACAGCGCGACAACTTAGCAAGTTGTGAGAAACAGCGTTATACGTTCTAAATGCTCGGCTAGGGTAGACATAGAAGCCGGATGGACGTAACCGGCATAAAGAGCGCAATGCAGATGTAGGCTGGTAGAAAATTGCGCACTGGTGGAGAATCAGCCTGTTCCACTAAAGTAAATCTTCGGCGGGATGATACGGTAGAATACCGGATGCTGCTAGCAGCCCAATCCGCGCCGACCCGGACAAGTAACCGGGTTCCACTACATGAGGCGGGGAGCGAGAACGGCGTTCCCCGCCGATAAATCGGAGAGATACCATGAGACGAAGGTTCTGGTTGTGGTGGTTCGAAAGGTCTCGTTGTGGCTACTGCAACAACAGGCGAAGGGATCACAAGTCAACCGCGTTCTGTCCCAAACGTAGAGCATCGTGGCTCTAGACGAAACGGAGACCCGATAATGTTCCAACTCATCATGTCATTGCTTCTAGCTGTGTCTACGGCATCAGCCGAAGGTAAAGCTAGCAACATGGGCGATCCAGTTCCGGGCGGGGACCCTGCTATCGTGTCAATCGAATGGCATGATGCAGCCCTGTGTGGCGAAGGTAATTGCTACATTGCCCTATTGATTTCCCCGGATGAGTTCATGTTGTACGGAACTGGTGACTGGACAATCGAGGTCTTTAGGTAAGTGTTTCTAGCTCTCACAGCAGAGGAATCATAGACAGTAGGTTATGCGTAAGCCCATAGCCGAGAGAGTAAGGCATGTGCAACGAAACGGTTTACGGACTGTTGCAATGATACTGCTCTGTCTTTCCTCTGCCGTGAGTGCTAGACTGTACTCAAAGTAGCAAAAGGGACAAAGCATGACGAAACCCTTGGAGCCATTCTCAGACGAGACAATCAACCTGATGACGGAAGCCCTAAAAGCTATTTATGTTGCCCAGAAGTCCATAAAGGCAGAGGGAGTTCTTTCCGCATCAGCAACCGAGCATTGCCATGATTACTGCCTGTGCCTAATGGATGTAGCTGACGAAGTTACGAGGATGGCCGTAACTGGCACAATAGTGCGTGGTAAGATGATTTTGGCCGGAAACCCTGTCGAGGGTGAACTAACCACCCTTACAAAGAAGGATGCCACCGATATGCTGAGTCAAATTCGAAAGAGTGGCCTTGACCCAGACAGCGTAAACGTTGACAAGTTCGTTACCAGGAAAAACGGCATCACCGACGAGTCAGACTCGGAGCAGGCAAGCCGTCTCTTGTCCGACGTGTTCGGCAAGGACTATCCTGGCGTAAGCAAGAACTGATGGCAAGCTATCAAGCCTTCGATATCGAGTATGCTGCCGATAAGGTAGGGCCTACAAGAACAGACCTACCAGAAACGGTAGACTTCAAGGCCAAAGACGACTCCGAAGCCTTGATGGTTGCGATTGACAAGGTAGCTAAGGAGACCAAGACCAACGTTGTTGGTCTGTCAGTTCGGAGCATCGAGGCATGAGCAAAACTCATACAGCCAAGAACGATCAGCGTACGGATAGGCTTTCGAAACGTAGAACAGCCGTCCAGAAGCGAAGACTTCAGCAAGAGTATACCGAATTGCAAGATCAGGAGCAAGAGGCTTCTGACTACTCTCGGTGGATACAGAAGTAAGGAGACTCATGGGAAGACGACTAAGTTTCTCTTTGGGCGCGGCTATCCTTGTGATGGTCGCGTTCTTCTCGATGGGAGTGGGAAGTGCCTTCGGTTGCACGCCGAGCCCGTCTCCGTCCCATTATCCAACCCACTCTCCAACTAATTCTCCAACGGTTAGCCCTACGGCTACGCCAACGGCGACACCTACTCTAACGGCCAGTCCTACTGCCACCCCTACGGCAAGGTCAACACCGTCTCACTACACTTCTCGTCCCACTGCTCCAATAACAGCAGGATCATCTGAGGACACCAAGAGAGACGACAACAACGCTGTCTTGATTGTAGCGGTGTGCAGTCTCGTTGCTATGTTCTTCCTGCTGTATACTGGTGGTAGACGCAGGTAGACTGACGGCGATTTTGTTACAAACGAGTACAGTAAAGTGACCGGGCCGTAAATGAAGCCCACATAAGAAAGACGTTCTCGTGAAAAGAACGTAAATGAAGGGAGACCAGTGGACAGGGAACTTTTGGCGTCAATCAGAAACGTTCAGGGACAGGCCACGGACGGAACGTGCGAAGCGTGTCCAGACAAGGCTCATTGCCTTGGCACAATCAAGCTTCCTGTGCTTGACAGGATATCAAGCGACAGCAAGGACGCCTACGTAGCGTCGGCGGCAAGCGAAGCCGCAAAGGCTGTCCGGGCTATTCTCTAGGGAAAACATGAGAGTCACTTGGCTCTCATAAGAGTGGTGGTGTAAAGCGAGTAGGGTTTACCAGTGGAGGCGCGTCGAAGCTGGCAGATCAGGACCATCCTGCCCATATAGGTGGTAGGATGAAGTGACTACTGGATGCCCGTAACCATGTCCACCACTCTTACGAGCGCCAACTAGGCGTTCTTATGAGTAGCGATGTAAACCTTTCCTAACAAGATACGCTAGCGCAGCGTAGGCAATCAACCTAGAAGTCCGCTTAGAATTCGGTCACGCCCCTGATAGGGGATTTCTACCTCTTGCCTGTTGGCCGGTGTGGCTAGACTAGTGGATGACATCGGTAGTATGTCACTAGGATGTAGTTAGGAAGCCGGATAAGTAACCGTGTTCGCTACTCATAAGAGAGCCTTTGGCTCTCAGTAGAAACCTGCTGGTGTCGTAACTGCATCGAATACGAAGTCAGATACCGGCACAATCAGGTAACTATCTGAAAGGATGGACAATGGAAGAGAACACAGTCACAGTGACGCTTATTCAGGACAAGGAAACCGAGAACACCATTCGTTTTCAGGAGCCCAAGTCCCCTAGTAAGCCTGCGCTGATCGGCACGCTCTACGTGCCGAAGACCACGATTGCCGATCTTGGCAACCCCTCCAGCATCACTGTCACTGTCGCCGCTGCGACGGAGTAAGGAGAACGTGGGCCAGACAAAAATCCCAGTCTGTTCGAAATGTGGACAGGAGGGCATCGAGCTTGTCATTCTTGGCGTCGGTGTGGATCAGGACGTAGCTGGAGAGTTCCGTCTGGTCTGCGCGGAATGGGACGGAACCCGGCACGACATTGCTTGTTCCGAGGTCGAGGCCAAGCACGCAATGAAGTGCTTGTCTGAAATCGGACCCGGCCTGACAATGATATGCCAGGACGCCGAGACGCTTCCAAACACAGCACACATCCCAGAGCAAGTAGTCAAGGAAGCCCTCCAGGCTTTTCTGTACTACAGGCGAACAGGGAATCTGCCAGAAGGCTTCGGCGTGGCTGGTAGGATGACTTCCCTGGACTCCTAGTCTTTCCCGAGCGGGGAGACCAAGGTGAGTGGGCTCCCCGCTACTAACTCAACGGCGAATTTGTTACAAACGAGTACAGTAACCGGGTCAATCGAAAAACTTACCGAGAGAGACAAGATGCTCTTGTCCCCCTCAGAGAGCCGAGCCGTCCTCCCTGCTAGGCTCTCTGAAGGAGACGAAAGTTTCCTGCGCAAGTCCCCTTCGTGCTAGGCGTTGAATAGACGCTAAGCACGGCTGACGGGGCGCGGGTAGTTCATTTCCGAGGTAGCTGAATAGACGGGTGATAAGAGTGTACCGGCTCTTCATACGAAAGCATTCCTATTGGGTAAAAGTGGTGGGATTCCACTAAATGCTTGCGGTTGAGCTTGGCATTACTGTCACAGTGGTATTCTAGACACTGCTGCACCGTCTACAGGCACGTAAGAGTGAGCGAGAGCGTAGTAGTCAGTCGAATACTGGCGTGGACTCCGACGAGTTCCGGTACGAAGCAAGGCCGGTCTAGGCTTAGCGTCCTAGACGAAAGCGTATTCGCTACAAGGATAAGTGCGACAGTTGCTTATCTGTGTGACTATAAGACATCAATGGCTAAAGTAGGGACTTAGCTACCAAGCTGTACAGAGCCCCGAAATACCATCCATAAAGACTTTCCTGCTTGTGATTAGGGCATATTGAGTCCTCTTTACAGGGCATCGACGGCAAACCCGATGCGCCGATAACTCTTGTTATTGCCGCCCGCCGTGTTGATGCTCTGTAAAGAGGGCTTTACTTTTTGCCTTCTGTAATATAAGGAGAACAAGGTGGACGAAGACAAGGCAGGCGAAATGCTTACGATTCTTGCTCTTGGCTCTGCGGAAAGCGGATTCAAGGAACTGGTCGTGGCTTCTCTGGAAAGGTCGCGTGACGCCAAGGCTTCAAAGAAGCAGGGCTACATCAACCTCATCAACGACATGATTGCCGAGGCAGAGAAGGACATCAAGGAACTCGGAGCCGATGAGGTTCCTCATGCCGTGTCAAGCATCATAGTCCTAAAGGAACTGCTTAGGCAGGCTTCCTAACAACCCCAGAAAGAAGGGAGATGAATTGGAAATCCAGATTGGTGATGTGACGGTTACGAAGCGCGAAACCGTTCCAGCAGGACTGAGACACCTAGTTCCTACAGAGGTCTATTACGAGCCTCAGGGTCAGGAGTTGAATGTTCTTGCTGCGGCCTACAAGTACCACAAGCACGCCTTGCTGCAAGGGCCAACAGGTTGCGGTAAGAACGAAGTCATTCGTTACTTCTGCTACATGCTCAACATCCCGATGGTCCTCATCTCAATGGCGGAAGGAACTGGTATTGACCAGTTGATCGGGACCGTCATGCCGAAGGGCCTGCCCGGTGGCGGGTTTACGGTTGACTGGTGCGATGGCGCTCTGCCGACTGCCATTCGTGCCGGTGCTTGCTTCGTCATGGACGAAATCAATGCCGCCGATGAGCGGGTCATGATGCGTATCCATGACTTCTTCGCCAAGGGTGAAGAGTTGACGGTCTACGAAGACCCGACCCGAGCCGGTCACGCCATTTCCCCCTGGAGTGGTGGACAGCACAACGGCTTCTTCGGCGTGGCTACCATGAACCCGGCAGACAGCGGCCAGTATTCCGGTACTCGCCAACTTAACGAGGCCACGTTCGACCGGTTCCTCACTGTAGAGATGGACTATCTCGGAATGATCGACCCGAAGCGAGAAGCTGCGGTTATCTCTAGGTACGCCGGGATCAAGCTTGGCAAGGCAACCCGTATCGTGAAGGTGTTCAACTCCATCCGAGAACGGGCCAGGATGACCGAGGCTGATCTGGCTACCAATAAGGTCCAGCCGTTGTGGGTCACGGCGTCAACCCGGCGTGCTATCGACGTTGGTGTTCTGTCTAAGGAACTCCCGTTCATGCGAGCAGTGGAAATCGCCTTCACCAACAAGGTCAACCCGGATAACCGACCAGTTGTTCACAAGCTCTTCCTTGACGAATTCGCCACCGATGCTGCCCAGGCAGACCTGTAGAAAGGAGTTGTAATGGGCGTCAAGAACGCAGTCAAATACAAGTTCTCGCCCTCACAGCTTCTTGCTTATGGGCAAGCCTTCACGGATGACAACAACCTTGACATTCGTGAAGGTGCGAGAGCGCAGCACGCAAAGCACATCATCGCAGTCCCTTACGCCGACCCAGACGCAGCCTCACTTGTAAGTCAAGAGGGGTTGCGTCTTTTGAAGAGTACGGACATGGCCGTACCGCTAGCAGCGCAGCGAGTTGTTCTTGATGCCCTGGAGAACGGACGAGTACAGCGCCAGTCGTTCCTAGAGCATCCCGGCCTAAAGGCTCAGTTCCAAGATCGTGTCGATACCCAGGAAGAGTTTCTTCCCAACGAAGAGTGGTGGATTCAGGCTCTTATGGGTCTGGGATACGATGTCGCCGGGTATGACTTCGACAAGTCCAAGCTCGACCCGAAGGCCCAGAAGGTCATCCAGCGGTTCGAGCCGATCCGCAAGCAGGTTCAGAGGGCAGAGTCAACCAACGAAGTGTTCCAACTCGTTGACAAGGTTCTTGCCTTGTTCGATGAGTTCGAAGTTTCACCCGAGCAGGCCGGTCTTCCTGGTGGTGGGTCAGACAGCGGAGAGCAGTCAGACCAGCAGCAGGAACAGAACGGCGGTCAAGGGCAAGGGGAAGGCCAGGGTCAGCAGGGTCAGAGCGGCCAGAGTGGTAATCAGGGTGACGACGGTCAAGGTCAGCAAGGTAGCCAATCCCAGTCTCCTTCACAGCAGCAGAAGCAGTCTCCTGGTCAGTCACAGCAGCCTAACCGGACACCGCCCCCGGTGTCTAACCCACTGAAAGACCCGTACAAGAACCCGCAAGACCAGCTAGACAAGCTGGAAGACAAGACAAAGAATAAGCAGAAGCGAGACGAGCGTAAGGAAGCTGCATCTGGAAACGGTGCAATCTCTTCTGGCACTCGTCCGCAGCAGCCCACCAGTTCTGGCACTACCCAAGCCCCTACGATAATGCCTCCGCAAATGAAGGATATCGAGTCCATTGAGAAGATGGACCGTAAGGGCACGGTTAGCCTTGAAAACACTCCTGGCGGCGAGGGTATTACTCACGTTTCAGGGATGAGGATTAAGTTCGTAGACTGGAGAGAACCCCAGAGGGGATGGTCCGACCGGGGCGAGAAGACATACTACGCCCTACAGGCAGCAATCAACTACCTGTCACGAAGTATGCTTATTCTGCTTCAGTCGAAGGATCGAACCGGAATGAACTACGGCGAGAAGTCCGGTACGGTTGACACCCGGCGAGCGTATAAGCTTGGTGGAGCAGACTTCGGCATATTCCGTCAGCCGGTAGCAGAGAAGGATACCCGACCGGTTATCCTGATGACTACTGACATGAGCGGTTCGATGGGTAACATATCTCCTGGCGTCTTCGGCCAAGACACTGCCGAAGAAGAGCGTCATCTCGAAGTGACAGCAAGCTACCACGCCATGCGGTCATCGATGGTAATCGCAGGAGCCCTTGCTAAACTTCGAATTCCGTTCGAACAGCATGGGTTCGAGTCAACTGGGACCTACTACAACGGCGGTAACATGATCTACGTGTTCAAGGGCTTCTCGGACTCGTGGGGGCTTCGTGTTTCCCGAGCGATGGGTAGGCTTTCCGGCGGTGACGGTGGTACACCGGCAGCCGAGGCTCTACTCGCAGGATGGGCAAGGCTTCTCTGCCGGAACGAGCCGCGCAAGATTCTCATCATGGTAACTGACGGCGGAATTGATAGCGATGTCAAGGATGTCGTCAAGAATATCGAGAAGGCGGGTGGAATTGTTATCGGGGTCTGTGTTGGACAATACGGTGACGAGTCTATGAAGATGTTCTCGTACAGCTTTACAGTCAAGACCGTATCTGAAATGCCTGGTAAGTTCTCGGCCCTGTTGAAGAAGCTACTGAATGACGGCGTTCTGTCGTCAAAGGGAAAGAGGTAATCATGCCTAATTTACAGAACGAGGCGTATAGTAAGGCAATCGTAGATATTTCCCGAGGCTACGTTTCCGCCGAGAACATAGCGGCTATAAACGACTACGTGAATACCCTGCGTAGGTTTGGTTCTGCCGTTATGCCGTGGCTACTCGGAGTCCCTGGCGGTGCCCGTCCAAATACCGACGCCGGGGTAATCCGTGCAGTTGCCGCCATGATGGACGACATGGACGACATCCTCGACAGCCTTGAACTTGCAAAACCTGATAACCGAGAAATTCAAAACGACCTGCGCAAGATAGCAGATGCTATTGAAAGAGGTGAGATGTGATAAGGGCTGGCAGGTGAACTACATCTTCGGTAAGACTGCTTGGCATCTAGTTGAAACATACGAGACCACGACCGTCCCTGAACGGACTTTCACAGGGACCGAGAGGCACGGCGCAAGATGGAATCTTCTTCCGGTTCCATATCACTACACGTATATCTACCCAGAACATCAGACAATCTCAGCCAAGACATTCTGTGGGCTCAGGTTCGGATCGTCTAACTTGAAGGGCGAGTCAAGGAAGCGCCACAGCATCAAGAACCAATTGGTAACGACTGGTCGTGTGCTGATTGATTTCATAGGCTTCACGGATAAGCGACAAGAGCCCATGTGCGCCAACTGCGACAAGGAGAGCGAACGACGGGAAGACCTAGTTGCGTCAGACCCAACCATCTGTCGTCCGGCTATTGATTACCACGCCAAACCGCCACTTCCCCATCGTGGATGCCTACTTAGGTAAGTAGAATCAATGTCTAAGAACAACTGGCCCAAGCAGCCAACACCGACCATCAACGTCAACAACGGCAAGCCTTTGAACGAGGACGAACAGATTCTCTGGCGCGAGTTCAACGAAGTCAATCACGAAATGAACGACATCGGAGACTCCAAGCAGGCAAAGGGACTCGCGGCTGAAATGGGTCGCCGGTATCAGTTGCTAGTCCGTGCTGGCCTGATGCCGCAGATCAAGAAGAAGTATCGCGGGCAGAATTGACATGAATGAGTTTCAGGGAGATAAGGACAACACGGCTCTTCTGAAGGAGGCTGTGTTTCTTCTGGCCCTCATCGAAGACAATGCCACCAGGGATAATACCATAGTCATTCCTTTGGAAGCATGGTATCGCTGGACTCGTGACTTCCGAGAAATGATGTACAAAGAAGCAGTAGCCCGTGGATTAGTGGAGGACGCAAGTGGAAGCAGCAAGCAAACTGTCTAGCATCGAAAGACTCACTAAGCAAGAACTTGCTCAGGTCTACTTTGATGCGTCTAATTCCAAAGACGACTCAATGGTCATGGTATCTGGGGAGGCCATCCTGCTTATTCAGGAGAGAGACCTTTTAGCAAAGCAACTCGACTCTGCCAGAGAGTCAGCCGACACAATCGACCACATCATTGACAGCATCGCACGCCAAAAGACCCGACTATACGAGATGCTGGTTGAGATGGGCGTGTCGAAAGATGCCTTGAAAATCGAGCTTGACAAAGCCCGAAAAGGTGACGAAGATGAGTGAACATCTTTTCGACCATGCCGACGATTGCGAATGCGGCGTCTGTACATGGGATCACTACCCGGAAGAGGTAAAAGAACTGGCCCTCTTGTTCGCCCACCGTAGAACAGGTGGGTCGGTTTACATGAACGGTAGTCATAACCCGACACCAACCGAAGTACGCGATGCCGGTAGGTTTTGTGATTACCTGCGTCGTAAGGTGGAAGACGAGACCCTTGCCGCACTAGTTGATAGGTGAACAATAGCTAAGGCACATAGTCTTAGCGTTCTAAGAAAAAGGAGAAACATGGACTTTACACTTGTAGCAAAACTGGTCACGTTCGTCTTGTTCGTGCTTGCCATCGTGGTGACGGGTTTCGTCGTCTTCGATACAGAGACAGAAGGCGATGCCACCAGCAAGCCGACCTTTAGCGGTCGAGCAATGCTTGGTTCATTCATCGCCACTCTTCTTTTCGGGGCTCTGTTTTTCGTTACCCTTGGGCTGACCCAGGTTGATGCCGGTCACGTTGGTGTCGTTCAGAACTTCGGTAAGGTTCAGGATGCCACCCTTGATCCGGGTGTCCACTGGGTTACGCCACTCGTCACTTCCGTGTCGAGTGTTGACACTCGTGTTCAGCCGCACGCTATGAAGGAAATCGACGCTGCGTCCAAGGAACAGCAGACGGTCAAGATCACCGGAATGCTCAACTACCACGTCGATCCTCGCTTCGCTTCGTCTCTTGTCCAGAACGTCGGACTTGACTTTGCTAGCAAGGTTATTGACCCGGCGTTGAGCGACTTCGTGAAGACGGTTGTTCCTGAGTACGCAATCAACGACATCCTGAATAAGCGAGATGAACTTCGATCCCGAGCGATGACGGCTCTTGGCGATAACCTCGCCAAGTACCACATCATCATTGACGACATCTACATCAGCAACGTGGCTTTCTCTGACGACTACCAGAAGGCAATCGAATCCAAGCAGGTAGCCGCACAGCAGGTCCAGACAGAACAGCAGAACCTCTTGCAGAAGCAAATCCAGGCACAGCAGGCAGCCGCCGTTGCGCAGGGTATCGCTGATGCGAACGTCATCACTGCTCAGGGCCAGCAGAAGGCCAACCAAGCAATCTCTGCTTCGTTGACTCCTGACATGCTTCAGTATCTTCTGATTCAGAAGCTTGGTGACAAGATTCAGGTGATGTACCTGCCGACCGGGCAGAACTTCATTCTCAACCCTGCAACCGGCGGGCTTACGCCGACTACAGGAAAGTAGCCTAGACAAAGGTGGGCCGGGGAAACTCGGCCCACCTAACAAGCCGGGGTAAATATGGCTACGATAAGCACATTCTCGGGATTGTTCCCGACTGACAAGATCAAGGAGGAAAAGGTGCCACGAGCAAGAAAGCCTGCGGTAACAGCAGGAGAAGTTACAGAGACAAAGCGCAAGACGGTACGCTTGCCTAGCGTTACTGTAAACTCGTCTAGGCCAGACTTTTCTGGCAAGAAGTGCAAGGGCAACAAGGGTGTCGGCGTCATCATGGCTGACGACCCGACCCAGATTTACGTTACCGGATCGGGCTGGTATGGGTCTTGGAACATAGACGAAACAGACGCTCCAGCAATACTTGAACGTATGGCTAGCCAGCCAGTCAAGACGGCAAATGATGCCGTTCCGCAAACTGGTGACGAGTTCATCGTACAGTACATGAAATACGTGGACGAAATCCTGAATAAGTACAACTCCAAAGGTCTTCAGGGTCAGGGCTTCTTCAGTACCAATGACCGCTTTATTTACCTTGTTGACGAGGACATGAACTCGTACAAGGTGCCCACCTGGGAAGACTTCGAGGCACGGCGAGGCTCGCTGTGAGACTTCTCGTGACTGGCTCGATAGGAGGAATGCCCTCGTACTCTTCCCCAGATGGTGAGGTTGTCGTTCACATAGATGGCACTGAGAACTTTATTCATCGGCCGTACCGGTGCGCCGGGATAAACTGTGTCATACACAACCCGTCTATCCATAAGATGAATAACTGGCCTATGTATGTTGCTTCAGACGGTCGTGGACCGTTGACACTGCGGGGATGCCCACACAACTACTTCCACCCCGACCCTGACTCGGTAGAATACATGGTGAATGCGTTCGGAAGCGACAATGAAAAGATAAGAAAACACCCTTGCGATGGGTGTTGCAAGGAGACAGAATTGAAAGACTTCGTTGTCTTGCTAGGAATACCTCCTACCAACAGAACAATAAGGAAGCGTGGTTCGTCCCTTA